>Ga0081540_1000129_pt1 | contig 80446 bp, 89 predicted proteins | sample TabmetS2T1R1_FD_71024 | JGI IMG/M metagenome (GOLD analysis project Ga0081540, IMG submission 71024) | Tabebuia heterophylla rhizosphere microbial communities from the University of Puerto Rico - S2T1R1 | ecosystem: Host-associated > Plants > Roots > Rhizosphere ...
GGTGGGGGGGGGGGGGGGGGTTTGGGGCGGGGGGGGGGGGGGGGGAAAGGGGGCCGCGGGCGGGGGGCGGGGGCGCCCCCCCCGGCGGGGGGGGGGGGCCGAAGCGGCCGAGGATCGTCAGCGGCACGCAGACCGCGGCGCAGGCGCCGAAGGCGACCAGCCACTCGCCGAGCGGCGCGTCGTCACGCCCGCCCGAGGGTTCGGCGATCGCCAGGAAGGCGACCAGGGCGACGAGCACGAGGAGGGCGGCGGCGACGTCGATCCGCCGAACCCGCTGTCCGGTGAAGCGGGCGCCGAGCGGCAGCGCGAAGACGACGGTCGAGACCAGCAGCGGCTGCACCACCGCCAGCCGCCCGATCGCCAGCGCCACCGCCTGGCAGACGAAGCCGAGGGCGTCGGCGGCGATCCCCGCCAGCCAGACCGGCCGCCGCGCCATCTGCACCAGCAGGCCGGCGCTCGAGCCCGCGGCCGGCTTTTCGAGGCCGGCCTTCTGCTGCAGGACGGTGCCGAAGGCGAAGAAGACCGCCGCGGCGATCGCCAGGACTATGTCCACGGCGGGCCCGCGAAGCTGATTCGACGGCTCTCGATAGCCGCCAATCTAAGGCGAAGGACGGCGAATCCGCCGAGAATCGCCGAGCAGCATGGGCGCCCCACCCGGCGCCCGCCCGCCTAGAGCCTGCGAGCAGAGCCCCCGCGCACGCGCTGGAACAGGTAGATCGCGAGCAGGACGAGGATGATCAGGATGATGATGCCAACGATGGTCACAGTCGCTCACTCCTCCGTTTGGATTGAGTTCTCTGTGCCCTGCTTCGCGCGTCCCCAAACAAGCTCGGTCACCGGCGAGCGGGTTCATCGCTCGCCGACCTCGGCGCTCAGAACCGGCTTCAGGTCGAGGACCGGCGTGCCGTCGATCGCCTCCAGGTCGCTCACCCGCAGTCGCGTGCCGTCGACCTCCGCGACCCGCACCCGGTGCAGCCCGAGCGGGTTCGGCCGGTCCGGCGAGCGGGTCGCGAAGACCCCCGCCGGCGCCCGCGCGGCGTCTCCGCGCGGGTGCACCCGGAGGACGTCGCGAGCGGCGCGGTCGAGCCAGGTGATGACGATCAGCTGGTCGCCGGCTCCCACTCCCTCGAGCCCGTCGGCGAAGGCGGGGGAGAGCTCGATCCAGGCCTCCGGCGCGCCCTCGTCGCCCTGCTTGGGGGCGGCAGCGAGGTCGGTCAGCGGCGAGCGCACCCGCCCGATCGGCTCCAGCTCGACTCGCTCCGCGCCCACGGCGCGAGCGTAGACGATCCGCGACCGACCTCCGAGGCTGAAAACTGCGAGCAACGGACGTGGGATCCTGGGCGGGTGGACGACGGGGCACGCCAGGGCGAGCGCTACCTTCGGCGCCAGCAGCGCCGCCGGGCGATCATCGCCTGGACCACCGCGGCGGTCGCCGTCGCGCTGATCGTCCTCGGCGCGGTCCTCGGTTCCGAGGACAAGGAAAGCTCGATCGAGTTCGTCGCGCCCGGTTACGCGATGACCTCGCAGCAGTACGCGGAGCTGGAGACGGGGCTCGAGGAAGCTGACTTCCTCGACCAGCTCGGGCAGACCGGCCTTGCCGAGGGCGAAACGAACGAAAGCTTCGTTGCCCTCTTCCCGCCGCACGAAGCCGAGGTCAGCTGCACCTACTGGGAAATCTCCGATCGGCTCGGCCGGGTGGCGCGGATCTGCTTCGACGAAGACGGCGAGCTGGCCCAGAAGCTCGAGCGCGGCGCCGGCGAAGAACCGAGCGGCTCGACCGTCTGATGCATTTTCCACACCTTGGTGTGGTCAATGCATCGAGCGCGTTCCCGGCACCTGTTGGGTGATGCAGTGGATGTTGCCGCCGCCGAGCAGGATCTCGCGGGCCGGGACGCCGACGATCTCGCGGGCCGGAAAGCAGCGGCCGAGGATCGCCTGCGCCTCCGGGTCGGTGCGCTCATCCAGCAGGGGGAAGACGACGCGCGAGTTGCCGAGGTAGAAGTTGACGTAGGAGGCGGCGAGCCGGTCGCCGGCCCGGCGCGGCTTGGTCCCGGGCACTGCCTCGACGCCCTCGGCCTCCGCGGGCGTGATCGTCAGCGGCCCGGGGGAGGGGAGCGTGATGACCTCGAACGGCCGCCCGCGGGCGTCGGTCTCGCGCTCCAGCCGCTCGCGGGCTTCGCGCGAGATCTCGTGCTGGGGGTCGGCGGGGTCCTCGCTCCAGGTCAGCAGGACCAGGCCGGGGCGGGCGAAGCAGGCGAGGTTGTCGACGTGCCCGTCGGTCTCGTCTTCGAAGACGCCGCGACCGAGCCAGACGACCTTCTCGGCGCCGAGGTATTCGCGCAGCGCCAGCTCGATCTGCGCCCGCGAGAGGTCTGGGTTGCGATTGCGGTTGAGCAGGCACTGCTCGGTGGCCAGCACCGTGCCCTCGCCGTCGACGTGGATCGCACCGCCCTCGAGCACCAGCGGCGCCCGGTAACGGTCGGCCCCCTCGACCTCAAGCACCTTGGCGGCAACGCGGTCGTCGTGATCCCAGGGCGAGTAGAGACCGCCCTGCTCGCCGCCCCAGGCGTTGAAGCGCCAGTCGACCCCGCGCCGGCCACCGTCGCCGTCGACGACGAAGGTCGGGCCGGTGTCGCGCATCCAGGCGTCGTCGGTGGCGATCTCGACGACGCGGACGGCGGCGGGGAGGAGCGAGCGGGCGCGCTCGAACTGGGCGTCGGAGACGGCCATCGTCACCGGCTCGGAGGCGGCGATTGCGGTTGCGACCTCGGCGTAGGCCGCCTGCCCGGGGCCGGCGCCCTCGCGCCAGTTGTCGGTCCGCTCGGGCCACGCCATCCAGCAGCCGGAGTGCAGCTCGAACTCGCCCGGCATCCGGAAGCCGTCCGCGGCCGGCGTCGAATCGAGCGTCGCGCTCATCGTTCCAGGCTACCCTCGGTGGGATGGCTGAGCCGCAGGTGATACTCGCGCCCGGGATTCCCGACTCACCGGCGCGGACGCGGCCGGCGGAGCGCGAGCCATTCCGGATCGGCGCCGTCCAGGGGCGCTGGCATGCCGATCCCGGCGAGCACCGCGCCGCGCTGGCGAGCGGGGTGCGGCTGGCGGCGGAGGCCGGAGCCCGGCTCGTCTGCCTGCAGGAGCTGACCCTGAGTCGCTACTTCGCGGTCGAGCCCGGCGGGCCCGAGGCGGTCGGCGCCGAGCCCGAGGAGCTGCCCGGCGGCCCGACCCACCGCTTCGCCGCCGAGCTGGCCGCCGCCAACGGAGTCCACGTCCACGCTTCGCTGTTCGAGCGAGCCGACGAGGGCGACGGGCTCGGCTTCAACACCGCGATCCTCGTCGCCCCCGACGGCGGCCTCGTCGCCCGCACCCGCAAGCTCCACATCCCGATCACCGCCGGCTACTACGAGGATCGCTACTTCCGCCCCGGCCCGGCCGGGGCCGACCCGTTCCCGGTCGTCGCCCTCGCCGAGGTCAAGCTCGGCCTGCCGACCTGCTGGGACCAGTGGTTCCCGGAGCTGGCCCGCGCCTACAGCCTCGCTGGGGCCGAGGTACTGGTCTACCCGACCGCGATCGGCTCCGAGCCCGACCACCCGGAGTTCGACACCGAGCCGCTCTGGGAGCGGGTGATCGTCGCCAACGGGATCGCCAACGGCGTCTTCATGGTCGCCGTCAACCGCACCGGCGAGGAGGCGCCGCTGCGCTTCTACGGCTCCTCGTTCATCTCCGACCCCTATGGGCGGGTGCTGGTTCAGGCCCCCCGCGACGAGCCAGCTGTCCTCGTCGCCGACCTCGACCTCGACCAGCGCCGCGACTGGCTGGAGCTGTTTCCGTTTCTCACAACCCGCCGTCCAGATGCCTACGGGCGGCTGGTCGAGGGTGGCTAACCTCGTTATGGCGATGACCTGCCCGAAATGCCAGAGCCCGATGCGGACCCACAGCCGCAACGGGGTCACGATCGAGCAGTGCACGAAATGCCACGGCATCTTCCTCGACCGCGGCGAGCTGGAGCAGCTGCTCGGCCGCGAGAGCTCCTTCCTCGGCCGCGAGCAGACCACCTTCACCGAGCCGCCGGCCGACGCCGGGGCTGCCTGAGCGCGCTAGATCTCGGCCGCGAGCTGCCAGGCGACGGTGCTGGTGTCGGCCGGGTCGCTGGAGGCGATTTCGAAGCTCTGTTCGGCCGTGCGGGTGGCGATCCGTAGGGAGCCCGGGGTTCCACCCGGTACCTGGCAGGTGAGCGAGATCCTGCTGTTGGCGGTCACCTTCGGTGTCTTGACGACCGCTGAGCCACCGGCCAGGATAACCACCCCGCTGCGCAGCCGGTCCAGGTAGGTCGCCCCGACCGGGAAGTGGATCGCCTCGAAGAGCCGCAGCCCGAGGTCGCGGTGCCCAAGCGGGCCGGGGTGGAAGGCGTCGTTCATCAGGCCTTTGTAGACGGTGCTTTCCTTGCCGCCCCAGGGCGTGTTGAGGTCGAGGAAGCCGCAGCCGAGCGCCAGCGCGACTTCCGCCGCGGTGTCCCGGTAGGAGGTCCAGGGGATCGCTTTGGTCTCGTTTGGTTCGGGCAGGGCTACGACCAGCACCGAGCCGAATTCGAGCCCCTTTTTGGCCAGCGTTTCGAGGTTGGCTTTGTAGGTGGCAAGCGGTGTCTGCTCGTCGAAGTCGTTGGTGGTGAAGGCGAGGACGCTGAGGTCGGCGCCGTTGCTGAGTGAGCCGCCGCCGAAGCCGGTCACCGTGAAGCCGGTGGTCAGCGCGTCGAGCGCCGATTCGTTGCCGGTGAAGTCGCCGACCCTGGCGCCGGGTTTGCCGAGCCGGTAGACGCGGTGCGCTTCGGCCGCGTTGGCGGCGCCCTTGCCGGCGACGAGGGCGGCGACGCCGACGACGGTGACCGGTTTGGTGGTGCCGTTCGGCTTGAAGGTGATCGAGTGGAAGTCGGTGCTGCCGGCGCTCGCCACTTTCGCCTTCAGCAGCGGCGGCCCGTTGGTCGAGGCCCCGTTGCCGAAAGCCCCTTCGTCGATCTTCGAGACGAGGCTGTCGCCGCCTTCCTCGTTGATGTAGACGATCACGAAGTGGCTGGCGAACACTGGCCCGAATTTCTTCGTCCCGCCGCTGGTCGTCCGCCGGGCGCAGCGCCGCGGCCCCTGGTTGACCGTCGTCCAGGTCCCGGTCGTGGTCAGCCGCGGATCGTCGCTGTCGGCGAGGTGGATGAACTCGAGTTCGTCGCCGCCGAGCCAGTTGCGGACGAACTGCCGCAGCAGCGCCGCGAACGCCTGCTGGTAGTGCTTGCCCGCTTCGCAGTTGGACCCGTCGGTGATCGAGTCCCCCAGCACGCTGATCGAGACCGGGATCCCTTCCCGCTGCCAGCGGTCGACCGCCATCCGCCAGCGGGCGCCCGCCAACCCCGCCAGCGCCCCTTGTCCGCCTTCACCCGATCCGCTCATCGCGCGATCCTCGCCGCCCCCGCCCGCGATCTCGTTAAAAGGCTGCGGCACCCTATGGCGGCGACCTGCTGACCGTCCTGTTTGAAATGGACGTCAAAGTGTCCCGCAAGGATCACGAACGACGAGCCGAATCGCTTAAGCCCGCCTGAGAACTGCTTAGACGAGATGCTCCCGGCAGGCTAGTTCCCGGGAGCACGGCCGCGATCCGCTGGCCGGGGTCCCGACCACGGGCCAGGTCGCCCGGGAGCAGGACGAGACCGTGGTGGCGGCCGCCTAGTCAGGCGGCGCCGCCGGGCGGCAGGGGCGCCTCAGGTTTCCTCGGGCCGCTCGAAGTAGTCGGGATGTTCTTCCCGCATCCGCGGGACCTCGCGCAGCACCGTCCGCAGGTGCGCGCGCAGATGCTTCTCCGCCCGGTTCGGGTCGTGCGAGGCGACCGCGGTCAGCACCTGACGGTGCTCGGAGAGCATCTCCTCCAGGTAGTTGGGCATCCCCAGGCTGAGCCGGCGGACCCGGTTCAGGTGCGCCTTCGCCCGCTCGCTCACCGTCCAGACCGAGCGGTGGCCGCTGAGGTCGCAGAGCGCGTGGTGGAAGGAGTCATCGAGCAGGTAGAAGGCGTCGAGGTCGCCCTGGGCGATCGCCCGGTCCTGGTTCTGCAGGTTTTCCTCGAGCTCGGCGATGTCGGCCTCGCCGGCCACTTTGGCGCTCAGCCGGATCGCCGCGCACTCGAGCGACTCGCGGATGAACTGGGCGTCCGCGATCGCCGCCGGGTCGACGCGGGCGACGAAGCTGCCGAGCTGCGGCACCGTTTCGACCAGCCTGTCCTCGCGCAGCAGGCTGAGCCCCTCGCGGATCGGCGTCCGGCTGACGCCCATCTCGGCGGCCAGCGTGTTCTCCGAGAGCCGCTGGCCCGGATCGAGCTGGCCGCGGACGATCGCGTCGCGCAGCGCGACGTAGACCTGGACCCGGGTCGGCGAGCCGCTGCGCTGGGTGCGGTTGAGCGTGATGGCCGCTGCCATCGGCCCAGGTTAGGGGTCGGGAGGGACTAAGTGCCGCTGAGCGGCTCGATCCGGAAGGCCGAGCGCAGCGGATGGGCGGGCTTGTAGAAGGTCGCGGTCTGGTTGACCAGGCGCCAGGGGAAGGGCAGGCGCCCGCCTGGCTGGGCGAGGAAGCGGGTGAAGAGGACCGAGGCGCGGCGGCAGCTGATCAGCGAGCGGGCCGGGATGTAGATCAGGAACTGGCCGCGGGTGAAGCGCAGGGGTCCGACCACGCTGGTGTGGTTGACGGTGTAGCTGCCGGGGCAGAGGCGGCCGAGTTCCGGGTTGCTTTCTTCTTCTTCGCCGCGGGTGCGGGCGACCGAGAAGCCCGAGCCGCCGCTGCGGGTGAACAGCGCCTTGCCGGCGCCCTGCGGGGTGACGCGCCAGCCGCCGGGCAGGACCCCGTCGTAGTCCTCGAGGAAGCGGGTGAAGAGCTGCGAGGCGGCGCGGCAGGTGAGGCCCGAGCCGCTCGCCGGCGTCACTTCGTAGGTGCCGGCCGGCAGGCTGGCGGCGCCGATCCGGTCGTTGTGGAGGACGCGGAAGGCCGGGCAGGCGCCCGCTTCGGCGGCGGCGCCGGTCCCGGTGCCGAGGGCGAGCGTCAGCAGCATCGCGGCCAGCGCGACGAGGCCGGCGAGCGCGCCGACGCCTCTCCTCCCGGTCCTTTGGACGAGGTTCACGATCCGGAACCTACCAGCGGCAACGGCGCCCGAACAGGGCGGTACTCAACCTCGCTGCGTCGGCGCGATCCGGTCGAGCTCCGCCAGGTCCTCGGCGCTCGGCTGCCAGCGCACCGTCGCCGCGTTGGCCTCGACCTGCTCGGGCCTGGTCGCGCCGGCGATCACCGAGGCGACCGCGGGCTGCGCCGCCAGCCCGGCGATCGCGACGTCGATCAGCTCGATCCCGCGTGCCGCGGCGAACGCCTCCAGACCCTCGATCACGTCGTACTGCTCGGCGCTGCCGGGATCGCCGCCCCCCTCGGCCAGCCGCGTCCCCGCCGGCGCCTCCTCGCCGCGCCGGTACTTGCCGGTCAGCAGGCCCTTTTCGAGCGGGAAGAAGGGCAGGATCGAGACCCCGAGCCGCTCGCAGGCCGGCGCCACGTCGGCCTCGATCCCGCGTTCGAGCAGGCTGTAGTGGTTCTGCAGGCTGACGAAGCGGGCGAGCCCGTTCTCACGCGCGACGCGGTCGGCCTGCTCCAGTTCGGCGGCGCTGAAGTTCGAGCACCCGATCGCGCGCACGACTCCTTCGCCGACCAACTCGTCGAGCGCCGCCAGGGTCTCGGCGATCGGCGTCACCCCGTCGGGCCGGTGGTACTGGTAGAGGTCGATGCGGTCGGTCTGCAGCCGCCGCAGCGAGCCCTCGACCGCCCAGCGGATGTACTCGCGCGAGCCGAGCGCCGCCGCCGGCTCGCCCTCGGCGCCGCTCTTCTCCCAGCCGAACTTGGTCGCCAGCACGTACTCCCCGCGGCGCCCGCGCAGCGCCTCGCCGATCAGCCGCTCGCTCTCGCCGGCGACGCTGCCGTAGACGTGGGCGGTGTCGAGGAAGGCGATCCCGGCCGCCAGCGCCGCCTCGAGAACGGCCGCGGTCCGGTCGAGGTCGAGGCGGCGGCCGAAGTTGTTGCATCCCAGCCCGACGAGGGAAACCTCGATCTCGGAATCGCCCAATCGGCGGCTTGGCAGCGGAAAATCACTCATGCCCAATCCTTAACATGCGAACGGCCGATGCCCAGACCAGTAAAGCGCAACCAGCGCTACATGCCCGGGCTCGACGGCCTGCGAGCGATCGCGGTTCTCTCCGTGATCGCCTTCCACCTGGATCGCCAGTCGGTGCCGGGAGGACAGCTGGGCGTCGGGATCTTCTTCACCCTCAGCGGCTACCTGATCACCGATCTGCTGCTGGCGCAGCTCTCCGCCCGCGGCCGGATCAAGCTCGGCGCCTTCTGGCTGGCCCGCGCCCGGCGCCTGCTGCCGGCGCTGTTCGTGATGCTGGCAATCGTCGTCGCCTGGGTGACGATCTTCGGGCCCGCCCAGCCGGACCAGTTCCGCAAGGGGGTCTTCTCGGGGATCTTCTACTTCAACAACTGGGAGCAGATCGCCGCCAACTCCTCCTACTTCGCCCGCTTCGCCGACGAAAGCCCGTTGATCCACCTCTGGTCGCTCTCGGTCGAGGAGCAGTTCTACATCCTCTGGCCGTTCCTGCTGCTGATCGGGACGAAGATCGTCCGCGAGCGGCCGCTCGCCTCCGGCGTCCGCCCTCGCCTGGCGCTTGTCACCCTCGCGATGGCGATCGCTTCCTCGATCCTGATGATGGCGCTCTACCACCCGAGCGTCGACCCCTCGCGGATCTACTACGGCACCGACACCCGCGCCGGCGGCCTGCTGTTCGGCGCGGCGCTGGCGATGGTCTGGCCGAGCCGCCGGCTCAGCAAACGGATCAACCTCCAGGCCCGCAACATCCTCGACGGCGTCGGCGTCCTCGGCCTGCTGATCGTCGCGATCATGATCTGGCAGGTCGGCGAAACCTCCGCCTTCCTCTACGAGGGGGGCTTCGTCCTGCTCTCGCTGGCGACGGTGATGATCCTGATGCCGCTCGCCCACCCGGCCTGCCGGCTCGGGGCGGTGCTCGGGGTGGCGCCGCTGCGCTGGGTCGGCGTCCGCTCCTACGGCATCTACCTCTGGCAGTCGCCGATCATCGTCCTCACCTCGCCGCAGGGTCCGCACGGCGCCAGCCTGGTGCGGGACCTCCTCCAGGTCGCGGCGACCTTCGGGATCGCGGCGCTCTCCTGGAAATTCATCGAGGAGCCGATCCGCCACGGCGCGATCGGCCGCTTCTTCGCCCGCCGCCGCGCGGTCGGCTGGAAATGGGAAACCTTCGCGCCGCCGATGCGCGGCGTGATCGTCGGCACCGGGATCGTGCTGGTGATCGCCGCCGCCGGGATGGCGGGCCTCAACTCGGCCAGCGCCGAAGGCGAACAGAGCCGGGTCGAGGAAGCGCGCGCGGCGGGGACGACGAAGCCGCCGCCGCTGACCACCAAGCAGGCGAGCGAATCGACCAAATCCTCCTGCAAAGCCGTTGTCCACATCGGCGACTCGACCTCCGAGGGTCTCGACTCGGCCGAATACCTGCCGATCGAAAGCCAGCGCATCCCGCACCGCTATGAAGAAGTCGGGGTCAAAGAAGTCGACATGCAGGTCTCCGGCGCGCGCTCGATCGAAGAGCGGTTCGAAGGCGAACCGAACGCCCAGGAAGTCGCCGAAGTGGCGAAGCTCGAAGGCTTCGAAGGCTGCTGGGTGCTGGCCCTGGGGACCAACGAGGCGGCCAACGTCGCCGCCGGCTCGACCGTTACCGAGCGCGAACGGATCGACAAAATGATGGCGATCGTCGGCGACGAACCGGTCCTCTGGGTCAACGTCCGAACCCTGCCCAGCGCGGCGGAATTCTATTCCGAGGAAGGCATGAAGAAATGGGACGAAGAACTCGTCACCGCCTGTGCCGCCTATCCGAACATGCGCGTCTACAACTGGGCCGGCGACGTCAAAGACGAATGGTTCATCGAAGACGGCATTCACTTCACCTCGCCGGGATATGCGGCGCGGGCGCAGTTGATCGCCCAGGCGCTGGCGCACGCGTTCCCGGCCAAAGGGAAGTCCGAAGGCGGATCCGCCCACTGCCTGATCAGCTGACCCCAGCGGTCAGTTTCTCCTGTGCGACTTTGTACCCGCTCTAGGGTGCACAAAGTCGCACAGGGGGATTTGAGCGGCCGCCTCAGCTCGTGCGAGGCGGGGTCGGCTCGGCGCGGGGCTCTAGCTGGATCTCGCGGTCGGCTCCCGGGAGGCCTTCTTCGATCTCCTTGCTGCGCTCGAGCTCGGCGTTGAGCTGGTGGCCGAAGAGGATCGCGACGTTGCTGATCCAGAACCAGACCAGCAGTGCGATCAGGCCGCCGAGGGTGCCGTAGGTCTTGTCGTAGGAGCCGAAGTTGGCGACGTAGGCGGCGAACAGGGCGGAGGCGACGATCCAGACGAGGATCGCGACGATGGCGCCGGGGGTGATCCAGCGCGGGCCGCGCAGCTTCACATTGGGGGAGGCGTAATAGAGGACGCCGACCATCAGCATGAAGACGAGGATCATCACCGGCCACTTGAGGACGTCCCAGACGACGATCGCGGTGTCGCTGATGCCGAGCGGCCCGGCGACGGCGTCGACGATCGGCCCGGTCATCACCAGGCCGACGGCGAGGAAGACCATCAGCACGATCATCGCCAGGGTGACCGCGAGCTGCAGCGGGCGCAGCTTCCAGAACGGCCGCCCCTCGGGGGTCTCGTAGATCACGTTCGAGGCGCGGATGAAGGCGCCGACGTAGCCGGAGGCCGACCAGATCGCGACCAGCAGGCCGAAGATGAAGGCGAAGCCGGCGGCTGACCGGTTCTCGGTCAGCGATTCGATCGGTCCCGAGAACGTTTCCGCCGCCGATTCGGGGCCGAGTTCGGTGATGATCTCGGTCAGGCTCTTGGTCGTGCTCTGCGGGTCGCCGAACAGCCCGAGCAGCGAGACCAGCGCGATCAGCGCCGGAAACAGGGCCAGCAGGCCGTAATAGGTCAGCGCCGCCGCCCAGTCGGTGAGGTTGTCCTCCATGAACTCGGTCGCGGTCCGCTTCAGGGTCGCGAAGGCGCCGCTCTTGCGCGGGACGCCGCGCGGCTTGTGGTCACCCCGTTCCACGGAAGACGAATGCCCTCCCCGAAGCGAAGCGAAACGCCCGCCGAGGTTGCCTTTTCCGTCGCTGCGCGTCGGTAAATGCAACCTCGCGCCCAGAATGCCGGCTCCGTCCGCAGGCGTCGCGACCATCGGGGCATGTTCGAGATCGATGTCGTCTGTTCTGACCCCGAGTGCGAGGCGGGGGAGCTCCAGGTCTGGGTCGAGGACCCCGCTGATGCCGACGCGGTCGTCTGCGAGTGCGGCCACGCGGTGGTGACGCTGAGCGTCGCCGCGCGCGAGCCCGAGCTACCGGTGCTCCTCAGCCGGGTCCGTGAACGCCGCGCCCGCTCGCGCGAGCGCGACCCCGACCCGATCGCGGCCTAGTCGAGCCCGTCGATAGCGACCGGCTCGATCTCCCCGGCCGGTTCGAAGCCGAGGATGCGGCCGTAGAAGTAGAGCTCGGCTTCGAGGCAGCGGATCTCGGTCTCGGAGCGGCGGAAGCCGTGCTGCTCGCCGGCGAAGGCGAGGTAGGCGTGGGGGATGCCGTTCTGCTTCAGCGCCGCGACCATCGTCTCCGCCTGGCTCGGCGGCACGACCTCGTCCTCGAGGCCCTGGAAGAGGATCACCGGCACCCGCAGCCGCTCGACGAAGTGGATCGGCGAGCGCTCGCGGTAGAGGTCGGCGCGCTCGGGATAGGGGCCGATCAGGTTGTCGAGGTAGCGCGACTCGAACTTGTGGGTGTCGCGGGCCAGGGTCTCGGTGTCGGCGACGCCGTAGTAGCTGGCGCCGGTGGCGAGCTCGTCGTGGAAGACGAGCGCACAGAGGGTCGCGTAGCCGCCCGCCGAGCCGCCGCGGATCGCCAGCCGGGCGCCGTCGGCCTCGCCCTCGGCGGCGAGGAAGGTGGCGGCGCGGACGCAGTCTTCGCTGTCGACGATCCCCCAGGTCCCGTTCAGCCCTTCGCGGTAGCGGCGGCCGTAGCCGCTGGAGCCGCGGTAGTTGACGTCGACGACGCCGAAGCCGCGGCTGGTCCAGTAGACGAACTCGCGGTCGAGGGCGGGGGTCGCGTGCGAGGTCGGGCCGCCGTGGCTCTGCACGATCAGCGGCGGCAGTTCGCCCTCCGGGGCGGCGAAGTCGGGGTTGGCGGGCGGGTAGAAGAAGGCGTGGGCCAGCTCGCCGTCGCCGACCGGGAACTCGATCGCCCGCGGCACCGAGACGTAGGCGGCGTCGATCGGCTGCTCGCTCGACTCGCGCACGATCTCGATCTCGCCGCCGTCGGCGTCATAGACGACGATCGCCGCCTCGCTCGCCGGGCCGGCGGCGGCGAAGGCGACGCGGGCGCCGCGCGCGGAGAGCGAGGGGAAGCCGAACGAGGTGAAGGGCAGGCCTAGGTCGCGGACGGCGTCGGTTCCGGACTCGAGCAGGCCGAGCCGTTCTTCGCCCCGCTCGGTGCGGACGACGGCGACGCGGCCGCCGTCGAGGAAGGCATAAGTGGAGCCGTCGAACAGCCACTGCGGGTGGGCGAGGTCGGCCTGCTCGTGGGTGAGCTGGACGATCTCGCCCCCGCCGCCCGCCGGGTCTCCCTCGACCCGGAAGAGGTTCCACCAGCCGTCGCGATCGGAGACGAAGTGGAGGCGTCCGTCGGTGTCCCACTCGGGCTGGAAGATCGACTCAGCCGGTCCGCCGGCGACCAGGTGGGCGTCGCCGGGCGATGCCAGGGGCGCCAGCCACAGCTCGGTCCCGTCCCAGGGCATGTTCGGGTGGTCCCAGCAGGTGAAGGCGAGCGTCGTCCCGTCGGGACTGACCCGCGGGAACGAGTAGAAATCGCGGCCGCAGGCGAGCACGGTCGGCTCGGCCGAGCCGTCGAGCGGCAGCGCCACGATCTCGTTCTCCGGTTCGCCGTCGCCGTGTACCTCGCGCACGCAGACCACGGTCTCGCCGTCGGGCGCCAGCCGCAGGTCGGCGTAGCGGAGCGCCGCGGGGGAGGCGGGCTCGGGCGTGATCGCGACCGGGTCCTCGCCGAGCCGCTGGCGGTAGAGACGCTGGTCGCCGAAATCGACGAAGAGGACGAGGTCGGTGCCGGCGAGGTGCCAGGAGCCGCCGCCGTACTCGTGGACGCGGGTGCGGACGTTGATCGCGGCCGGGGTGACCTCCGCGGTTTCGCCGCCCGCCGCGCGTCGCATCACCACCACCCGGCCGCCTTCGGCCGGGTGGCCCTCGGCCCACCAGACGGCGCCGTCGGCGGCCAGCGCCGGCGCCCCCAGCCGCCGCCCGGCGCGCGCGACCGTCGCCGCGTCGACCGGCGAAGTCCACGAGCCGTAGGGGGAGGTTTCCGGCACGCCGCCAGTCTAGGCGTCCCGAGTGGCGAATTTGACCCCCTATAGGTGGTTCGATTCGTCAAGGACTTGACATGTGACTATTTGGTCACCTATTATCTCGGGCCATGGACGACGACGTCTTCAAGGCCCTCGCCGACCCGACTCGCCGGGAACTGCTCGACGCGCTCCAGGAGAGCGACGGGCAGACGCTGGGCGAGCTCGAGGCGCGCTTCGAGATGACCCGCTTCGGGGTCATGAAGCACCTCAGGGTGCTGGAGGGGGCCGGTCTCGTCGTCACCGAGCGGCGGGGGAGGGAGAAGCTTCATTTCCTCAACCCCGTCCCGATCCGGACCATCTACGAGCGCTGGGTGAGCAAGTACGCCGAGTCATGGGCGGTTCCGCTCAGCCAGCTCAAGCACGACCTCGAGGAGGAGGCAGACAATGAACCAGCGTGAACCCTGGGAGGTAGTCGACGGCCGCGCGATGGCGGTCTTCGAGATCTTCATCAAGACGACGCCCGAGCGGCTCTGGGAGGCGATCACCGATCCCGAGCAACGGGCCAAGTACAGCTTCGGCGTCCGCGTCGAGTCGGACTGGGCGCAGGGCTCGGCCTACAGATCCGGTGTTCCCGGCGTGGTCGAGATCGCCGCCGGCGAGAACCTCGAGGTCGACCCGCCGCGGCGCCTGGTGCAGACGATGCAGGCGCTGTGGAGCGACGACGTCAAGGGCGCGGGCACCTCGCGGGTGACCTGGGAGATCGAGCCGGTCGGCAGCTCCTGCCGCCTCTCGGTGACCCACGACCAGCTGCCCGAGGGCGCCAACAGCGAACTGTTCGGCGGCTGGCCGATGATCCTTTCCGGCCTCAAGACCCTGCTGGAGACCGGCGAGCTGCTCGACACCCCCGGATCGCTGCGCTACGCCGAAGCCGGGTCCTAACGGCCCGCCGAGGTTGCCTTTGATCCCGCATAGCGGGATCAAAGGCAACCTCGAGCGTCAGTCCGGGGCCTCCACCTCGCGCAGGCGGTGCGTGTCGACGTCGTAGACGAAGCCGCGCACCGCCTCGCGGTGGGGGACGAAGGGGGAGCGGCGGACCCGCAGGATCGACTGGCGGACGTCGACGTCGACGTCGCTGAAGGACTCGATCGCGAAGGCGGGGGAGACCCCGGTCGCCTCCTGCAGCTCGGCCCGGAAGCCGTCGTCGCTGATCTTCTGCATGCCGCAGTCGGTGTGGTGGATCAGCATCACCTCGCGCGTCTCCAGCAGCCGCTGGGAGATCGCCAGCGAGCGGATCACGTCGTCGGTGATGACTCCGCCGGCGTTGCGCAGCACGTGCGCCTCGCCGTCGCCGAGGCCGAGCGCGGCGAAGACGTCGAGCCGCGAGTCCATGCAGGTGACGACCGCCAGCTGGCGCGACGGCTTGACGTCGAGGTGCCGCTCCGCCAGGGAGTAGGCGAAGCGTTCGTTGTTGGTGAGCAGCTGGTCGATCGTGTCCACGGCCGGCAGCCTAACCGGGAGCGGCCCTGTTGTTCGGCTGCGCGCCCGGCGGGTATGGAACATCTCCGCCTCGGTCAACGTCGACGGCGTGCGGGCGCAGGAGATCCGCGAGTCGCTGGCCGAAGACGTCGAGGAGGAGCTCGGCCACGCGCACATGGTGATCGCGATCCTCCGCGATGAGCAGGCGCACCGGCGGCTGTTCGAGGGCATCCTGCGCGAGTACGAGCTCGAAGGCAGGGCTTGAGGCTGCTCAATACGCTGGCGGGGTGGCGAGCGCCGACGAGACCCTGATCCGTCCTGCGACCGAAGACGACTGCGAGCTGCTGGTCGAGCTGATCCGCGAGCTCGCCAGCTACGAGAAGCTCGCCGACAAGGTGGTCGGCGACGCCGAGGTCCTGCGCCGGACGCTGTTCGAGCAGCGGGCGGCGGAGGCGCTGGTCCTCGAAGCCGGCGGCGAGCCGATCGGCTACGCGATCTTCTTCACCACCTTCTCCAGCTTCGAGTGCCGCTCCGGGATCTGGCTCGAGGACGTCTACGTTCGCCCCGAGCAGCGCCGCGCGGGCGTCGGCCGCCTGGTGATGGAGCACCTGGCGGCGCTGGCGCTGGAGCGCGGCCACGCGCGCTTCGAATGGTGCGCTCTCGATTGGAACGAAGCGGCGCTCAACTTCTACGCCGGCCTCGGTGCGACCCCGCTCAGCGAGTGGACGACGCTGCGGCTGGAGCGCCCGGAAATGGAAGCGCTGGCGGGACGAGGGGCGGATTCGCGTTCGCGAGATTGACCCGCTCAGGGGTGGTCGATCTCGCACTCGTCGGCGCGGCTGAGCAGCAGCACGCGCTCGCGCTGGTTGGCGGTCAGCTCGGCGGCGCGGCGGAACTCGGCGGCGGCCTCGGCGTCGCGGCCGAGGCGGGCGAGCAGGTCGCCGCGGACGCTGGGCAGCAGGTGGTACCCGCGCAGCGCCGGCTCGGCGGCGATCGCGTCGACCAGCTTCAGGCCGATCTCGGGGCCGAAAGCCATGCCGAGTGCGACGGCGCGGTTCAGCTCGATGATCGGCGAAGGGGTGAGCTGGGCGAGCGCCTCGTAGAGGGCGGCGATCCGCACCCAGTCGGTTTCCTCCGCCCGCAGCGCCCGCGCGTGGCAGGCGGCGATCGCCGCCTGCAGGCCGTAGGGGCCGAGCGGGCGCGGCAGCGCTTCCGCCCGCTCCAGCGCCCGCCGGCCGCGGACGATCAGCAGCGGGTCCCAGCGCGAGCGGTCCTGGTCGAGCAGCAGCACCGGGGCGCCGTCGGGCCCGGTGCGGGCGGCCGCCCGCGAGGTCTGGATCTCGAGCAGGGCGATCAGCCCGTGGGCCTCCGGCTCGCGCGGCGCCAGCTCGGCGAGGATCCTGCCGAGCCGCAGCGCTTCCTCGCAGAGCGCGGGCCGGATCAGGTCCGCGCCGGCGCTGGCCGCGTAGCCCTCGTTGAAGACCAGGTAGATCACTTCGAGGACGGAGGGGAGGCGGGCGGCGAGCTCCTCGCCGCGCGGCACCTCGAGCGGCACCCGCGCCTCGCGCAGCGTCCGCTTCGCCCGCACCAGCCGCTGGGCGACCGTCTTCTCCGGGGTGAGGAAGGCGCGGGCGATCTCGGTCGTGGTCAGGCCGCCGAGCAGCCGCAGGGTCAGCGCCACCCGCGCCTCCTCGGAGAGCAGCGGGTGGCAGCAGGTGAAGATCAGCCCGAGCAGGTCGTCGCCGACCTCGTCGTCGACCTCAGCGGCGAAATCGGCGCGCTCGATCGCGAACTGGATCCCGATCTCGCGCGCCATCTCTTCCTGCTTGCGCTCGTACGTCTTGTCCCGGCGCAGGAGGTCGATCGCGCGGTTGCGGGCGGTGGCCATCAGCCAGGTGCCCGGGTTGTCCGGGACGCCCGACCGCGGCCAGGTCTCGATCGCCGCCACCAGCGCGTCCTGGGCGAGGTCCTCGGCGAGGCCGACGTCGCCGACGATCCTGGCCAGGCCCGCGATCAAGCGCGCGGACTCGATCCGCCAGACCGTCTCGACGGCGCGGGTTGCGTCGGCCTCGCCCATCGGGGACCCTAGGCCTGGGCGGCGCCGGGGTCGTTCTCGAGCGCAGCTTCCTGCACGTCCTGCGGAAAGTCCTCGAGCTCGAACACCCGCCGGACCTCGATCCGGCAGTTTTCGCCGGGGCAGCGCGAGGCCCACTCGACCGCCTCCTCCTTCGACCGCGCCTGGATCAGCCAGTAGCCGCCGACCACCTCCTTCGCCTCCGTGAACGGGCCGTCGGTGACACTGGCCCTGCCGTCGGCGAAGACGACGCTCGCCCCCTCCGCCGGCGGCTGCAGGCCGTCCAGCGCCAGCAGCATTCCCGCTTTGCGCAGCTCGTCGTTGTACCTACTCATCGCCGCCACATCCTCGGCCGACGGATTCCACTCCTCTTCGGTAATTCCGGGGTACATGAACATCATGAAACGCATTACTTCACTCCTCTCCAGTGGTTCACAAATGTATTTCGTGCGCGGCAAAAACACCGTCCGCAATTCTGCGACGAACGGGCAACTCGATAAACGACAAGTTCTCCTGTCAAAGTTGACAAATCGCTTTGAGTAAGTGAGTTTGTCGGAGCAGGGGCGGGGGAACCGGTTGAGGATGCAAACTTGAGCGATCTAGTCCGGAAGGCACTGGCAATCGGGTCAGCGCACAGTGCTTTCACGTCGCTCGAGGACCTGCTGCACGGGGCGGGGATCGCCCTGCTCGCGGCGCCGGACGGGAGCACCGGTCTCAGGGTCTTCTACGCGGAGCGGCCGGACGTCGTCCTCCTCGACCTCGGCCTCGAGGACGCTGACCCATTCGGCGTTCTCGGCACCGTCCGTGAGCTCAGCGACGTGCCCGTCTTCGCCGTCGCCTCCGCTGCGGGGGAGGACGAACGGATCCGGGCGCTGCGTGCCGGGGCCGACGATTGCATCGGCAGCCCAGCCTCCGAGCAGGAGGTTGCCGCCCGCATCGAGGCGCTCCTGCGGCGGAGCCGGTCGCGGCCCGAGGTGGCGGAGGTCCTCGACGACGAGTTCATCCGCATCGATCATCCCAGGCACCGGGTCGAGGTTCTCGGCGTCGAGGTCAGCCTCACCCCGATCGAGTTCCGGATGCTCTCTGCGTTCGCCGAGAATCCGGGGCGGGTGCTCGGCCACGGCCAGCTCCTCGACCTCGTCTGGGGCGACCGGATCCGCGACAAGGACGAGGTCAAGCTCTACGTCAGCTACCTGCGCCGCAAGCTCGGTGAGGCGGCCGGCGTCGACCCGGTCGAGACCGTTCGCGGCGTCGGTTACCGCTACCGGCCGCGCCGAGCAACAAGCAACCGCTCGGTCCCGCACTGAGCGCAACAAGCTCATACGGCTTTCTTACCCGCCTCAGCCGCGATTCTGATTGTGGGCGCCGAATGGTGAGGGATGTCAACCCATTGGCACCCGAAAATCGAGACGGCCCTGGGGCTGACCCTGCTGGTGCTCGCCGCCGGCCTCTGGCTCTCCAGCGGTGACCAGACCCGCGCTGCCAGCTCCAACCTGACCCAGTCGGTGTCGGCGACCGTCACCAACTCGATCTCCTGGGGCAACCAGGGGACCTGCCTGCAGAGCGCCGGGGCGGCGGCGTTCGGGACGCTTGCCGCCGGCTCCTCGAGCACCGCGCCGGCGATTGGTACCTACACCGGCTGCATCGGCTCCAACGCCCAGTGGAGCGTGACCGGGACGATGAGCGCCGAACCGGCGGCGGGCGGCGAAAAGATCCCCGCCAGTGCCTTCCGCCTGGAGGCGGTCACGGTTCCGCTCGGTGCCGCCGCGATCGCCTGTGGCAGCGGTAATTCGAGCTCCAGCTGCACGCTCGACAAATCGAGCGTCAGCCTGGTCGCCAACGCGCCGGCGACGCCGCTGATCGGCACCATCCTGACCAACGGCTTCACCTATGACTACAAGCTGAGCGTCCCTGCCAACCAGCCGGCCGGCGAATACACCGGCGGCGTGATCACGCTCACCGCCTCGAACTGAGCGATGCACGCCCTCGCCGACCGCGACTGGGTTGGTGCTCCTCAGCTCCTCGCGGCGCTGATCCTGGCCGGCGGCGCGGCGGTGCTGCTCTTCGGTTCCTTCGGCGAGGGTCCGGCGGACGGTGGCACGACGCCGGCGCCGAGCCGGGCGAGTGCCCCGGCGCCGCCGCCGATCCCCGTCCGCCACGAGCCCGCCGGGGTGCGCTTCGAGGTCGCCGGCGCCTCGTTCCAGGCGATCGCCCGCCCCGCCGGGGCCTGGGCCGGCGGGGTCGCCCGGTTGACGCCGCGCCCGGGGGAGCGGCTGCTCGCCGTCGCGGTCGAGATCGTCAACCGCGGCCGGCGCGGGTTCAATCCGGGACTGCTCTCCTACCTCGCGCGGGGTGCGGGCGGAGTCCTCTCCGCGCCCCTGCGCGCCGGCGTCGTCGGTCCCAACGGCCTCGGCCTCGCCAGCGGCCTGCCGGTCGGCGCCCGGGCCGAAGAGCGGCTCGTCTTCTCGCTTCCCGCCGCGCTGCGCAAGCCGGTGCTGGCGATCCAGCCGAGCCCCCAGCGGGCGCTCGAGGTGCGAATCCCGCTCGACGGCTGAGCCAGCCTCCCAGGAGGGGCTAGTGCCCCCGGTGCCGACGGCGCCAGCCGAGCGCCAGCAGCGCGACGGCAGCGATCAGGAGCAGCAGCGCGGCGATCTCGCGCCAGGGGATGACCCAGAAGCTCTCGTCGCGACGGGCGGTTGCGGCGCCGGTGCGCACCGAGGCCAGCGCTTCGAATTCGCCGAGCAGCGGCGGGTCCTCCCAGCGGCTGACGAATTCCCGCGTCTGGCCGGGGAAGAGCTCCCCGCTGAACGGCAGCGCCGCCTTCTCGTCGCCGCCGTCGCGGATCGTCACCCCGGCACGGTTGACGCCGTCGAAGTCGAGGGTGACGTTGCCGCTGTTGCGCACCGTGGTCGCAACCGAGACCGGGCCGCCGTCGGCCATGCCCGGGACGTCGAGCGCGGTGATCGCCGCCCGCGGGCGCAGCCGGCCCCGGACGCGGATCGTCAGCCGCACCGAGACCGCCTCGACCGCGGTCGCGATCGACGGGCGGCCGCTGCCGAGCCGCTGCACGGTCAGCGAGGTGAGGTGGTCGCCCGGTTCGGCGTTCGCCGGGACACCGATCCGGAACTGGATCGGCTGGGTCCGGTTGGGGCCGCCGCTGAAGGCGGCCGGGGAGACGCCGACCCACGATGACGCGGAGTGGCGCGAGCCCGAGGCCGGCGTGTAGACCTGGGTGCCGTCCGGCCGCTGGCCGACGTCTTCGACGACGACCCGGAAGCGGCGGCCGCCTTCTCCCGCGAGGTCGACGTCGATCGTCCCGAGAGCGGCGCCGCCGGGGTCGCGGCTGACGTCGACGATCGTCGGGTACACCTTGAAGCTCGCGGCGGCGCTCTCGGATCGGGCTCCCACCAAAATCAAACCGAGGAGAAAGGCCAGACCGACCACCCGGAAAAAGGGTGTGTCAGTAACCCCCACACGGTGAGGATGCCAAACGGCGCGGAGGTAAGTGTGTTACTCGTCGCGCGGGGTGATGCGGAAGACCGAGACGACCTCCGCCTGGTGCGCCTCGGGGTGGACGACATAGGCGCTCGGCCCGCCGCCGAACCAGCCGGCGGCTTCGTTGTAGCCGACGAACACTCCGGGGTGGTGGTTGCCGTCGGCGTCCTGGACCCAGACCTTGTCGCCCTCCTTGAAGCCTTCGATCTCCTCGCTCATCGCCGCCATCCTAGCCGCCGCCATCGGTCCCGGTCTTGTCACGGCCGCCGTGGCCGCCTCGTCTCAAGGGGGAACCCCGACGAGAGGAGGAGTCATGAAGGTCCTGGTAGCCGGCGCCACCGGTGCGCTGGGGAAGCAGCTGGTCCCGCAGCTCGCAGCCGGCGGGCACGAGGTGACGGCGCTGACCCGCAGTCCGGGCAAGAGCCCCGAGATCATCGCGATGGGGGCGAAGCCGGTGCTGGCCGACGCGCTCGAGCCCGAGCAGGTCGCCAGCGCCGTCGCCGAGGCCGAGCCCGAGGCGATCGTCCACGAGCTGACGGCGCTCTCCGGCTCACTCGACATGCGGCACTTCGATCGCGATTTCGCCCTCACCAACCGCCTCCGCACCGAGGCGACCGACCACCTGCTATCGGCCGGGCGCGCCGTCGGGGTGCGGCGCTTCGTCGCCCAGAGCTACGCCGGCTGGCCGTACGCCAGGGTCGGCGGACCGGTGAAGAGCGAGGACGACCCGCTCGACCCGGAGCCGGTCGCCGGGCTGCGCCGCACGTTGGACGCGATCCGCCACCTCGAGCAGGCCGTTACCGGAGCGGAGTGGACCGAGGGGATCGCCCTCCGCTACGGCGGCTTCTACGGGCCGGGCACCACGATGGAGCCGGGCGGCGAGCACGTAGAACTGATCCGCAGGCGCCGCTTCCCGGTGGTCGGCGACGGGGCCGGCGTCTGGTCCTTCGTCCACATCGCCGACGCCGCCGAGGCGACCGCGGCGGCGCTCACCCACGGCAGCCGCGGCGTCTACAACGTCGTCGACGACGAGCCGGCGGCGGTCGCCGAGTGGCTGCCGGCGGTCGCCGCCGGGCTGGGGGCGAAGCCGCCCCGCCGGGTTCCGCGCTGGCTCGGGCGAGCGCTCGGCGGCGAGGTCGCGGCGGTCATGATGACCGAAGTGAGGGGAGCGTCGAACGAGAAGGCAAAGCGGGAGCTCGGTTGGTCGCCGGCTCACCCGAGCTGGCGCCAGGGGTTGGTGGAGGCAGCGTGAGCCCAGCCGGAGACCCCGGCGCCGACCGCGATCGGCTCCTCGCCGAGCTGCGCCCCGGCGCCTTCGCGATCGCATACCGGATGCTGGGCAGCGTCGCCGAGGCCGAGGACGTCGTCCAGGAGGGGCTGCTGCGTTTCAACCAGGCGCTCGAGCGCGGCGAGGAGATCTCCTCGCCGCGCGCCTACCTGGCGACCGTCGTCACCCGGCTGGCGATCGACGAGCTGCGCTCGGCCCGTGCCCGCCGCGAGACCTACGTCGGCGACTGGCTGCCGGAGCCGCTGCTGACCGCGCCGGGACCCGGTCCGGCCGAGCAGGCGGAGATCGCCGACTCGCTCTCCTTTGCCTTCCTCGTCCTGCTCGAGCAGCTGACCCCGGAGGAACGCGCGGCTCTGCTACTCCACGACGTCTTCGATTACGGCTACGGCGAGGTCGCCGAGATCGTCGGCAAGAGCGAGGACAACGCCCGGCAGCTGGCGGTGCGGGCGCGGCGCCGGGTGGGCGAGGGGCGGCCTCGGTTCGAGGGCGGCGCCGCGCACCAGCGCGAGCTGGCGGTCCGCTTCTTCGAAGCGGCCGGGCGCGGCGACGTCGCCGGGCTCGAGGCGCTGCTGGCGCGCGATGTCGTCCTCCGCGGCGACGGCGGCGGCAAGGTGCCGGCGCTGGCGCGGGCGCTGCACGGCGCCAACCGGGTCGCGAGGACGATCGTCAACTGGGGCAAGGCGGGCGCTCGGACCGAGATCTCAGTGCGCCCGGCCGAGCTGAACGGCTGCCCCGGCGTGATCCTCATCGCCGCTGACGGTTCGATTTTCGGTGCGATGGCGCTCGAAATCGAGGGCGAGCGCGTGGTCGCCGTCAACTCGGTCGTCAACCCCGAGAAGCTGGCGCACCTCGGCCGGATCGTCTAGCAGGGCCCGAGGCGCCGCAGCGCGGCCCGGTAGATCCGCATCGAGCTGTGGCGCCAGTCGCCGTGCGTCTGCGTGCGCAGGCTCGGCACCAGCTCGTGGTGGTAGGGCGAGCTGAGGCTCTCGGCGTGGCCGATCACGTCGTCGACCGGGATTCCGTAGTGACAGCGCAGGTACTGGGTCAGCCGCAGCGAGAGTTGGAGCTGGCGCGGATCGTCGAGGACATCGGAGTCGGCGGAGCCGACGTGCTCGATCCCGATCGCGGTCCAGTTGAGGCCGACCGTGTGCCGGCAGCGGGTGCGCAGGTTGACGAGCTGGAAGATCCGCGAGTTGCCGACCACGAAGTGGGAGCAGACGTTCGGCAGCTCGTGCAGCTCGACGTCGGGAACGTCCGGGGCGAAGGTGTCGTAGACGGCCCGCGCGGTACTTGCCACCGCCATGTGCTCGACGATCACATGCGGGTGGCGCAGGCGCCACTGGTAGGTGCCGTAGTGGCGCTTCGAGTAGGCGGCCATCTCGCGCTTGCGTTTCGGCCCGTAGGGGATCGGCCACTGGGCGATCGGCGGCCGAGCGACGCTGGCGGCGGCGCTCGGCTCCCGCTCTGCTCCGGCGGCCCCGGTCGGCGCCGGCTGCGCCAGGGCGACGAGCAGCGCCGCCGCAGCGGCGATGGTGACGACGATCGCTCGCATCGGCCGGGACACTACGCCGTATGTCTGTCGTCCCGATGCAGGCGAAGCTCAGCGATCGCCCCTTCGACGATCCCGGCTGGGTCTTCGAGCGCAAGCTCGACGGCATCCGCGCCCTCGTCCGCCGCGACGGCGAGGCGGTCACCCTGACCTCGCGCACCGGCCGCGACCTCTCGCTCGCCTACCCCGAGCTGACCGAGGCGCTCGCCGCCGAGCCGGCCGAGGACTTTCTCGCCGACGGCGAGATCGTCGCCTTCGATGGCTCGCGGACGAGCTTCGAGCGGCTCCAGGGCCGGATGGGGATCCACGACCCGCGGCTGGCGCGGCTGACCGGGATCCCGGTCTTCCTCTACCTCTTCGACCTGCTCGGCTTCGACGGCCACGACCTCACCGGCCTGCCGCTGCGCGAGCGCAAGAGTGCCCTGCGGCGGGCGCTCAGCTTCGCGGACCCCGTTCGTTACACCCCGCACCGCAACGAGCATGGCGTCGCCTACTTCCGCGAGGCCTGCGGCAGGGGCTGGGAGGGGTTGATCGCGAAGCGCGCCGACGGCCCCTACGTCCACGGCCGCAGCGGCGACTGGCTGAAGCTGAAGTGCGCCTTCGAGCAGGAGCTGGTGATCGGCGGCTTCACCCCGCCCGGCGGCACGCGGTCGCGCTTCGGCGCCCTGCTGGTCGGCTATTACGAGGACGGCGAGCTGCGCTTCGCCGGCAGGGTCGGCACCGGCTTCAGCCAGCGCACGCTCGACGAGCTCGGCGACCGGCTCGAATCGATCGAGGCGGCGGAGTCGCCGTTCGCGCGCGGCGGCGGTCTGCCCCGCGACGCCCGCTGGGTGCGGCCGGAGCTGGTCGGTCAGTTCGGCTTCGGCGAGTGGACCCGGGACGGCAAGCTGCGCCACCCCCGCTACCTCGGGCTGCGCGAGGACAAGCGGCCCGGGGAAGTCGTGCGCGAGCTGCCCGGATCCGCCTGAGCGCCGCTCAGGCGCGGATCAGCTTCGCCGGCGGCCCGTCGGCCTGGCGCGAAGCGGTCGCCGGCCGCACCGCGAGCACGACGAGGTCGTCCCGGAGGTCGCCGGAGCCGCGCTCGAGCGCGTCGGCGCGCATCGTCGCGGTGAGATCGTCGAGATCGAGGTCGACCAGGGACTGGGCCTTGGCGGCGAAGCCGTCGGCGTCGCGGTGGGAGGCGGCCGGCCCCGCCTCGAGCCAGCCGTCGGTGCAGAGCACCAGCGTGTCGCCGGCACCGAGCTCGGCATCGTGGCGGGCGATCGCCGGGTCGGCCCAGCCGCCGAGGACGGCGCCGCCGCCGAGCTGGAGCGGGCTGTCCGGGCTGACGAGGATCGCCGGCGGGTGGCCGGCGCCGGCCAGCGCCAGCTTCCAGCGCTCGCCGTCGCGCCGCATCCGCACCAGGACCGCGGTGGCGAAGTCGTTGAGGCTGGAGCCGGCGAGCAGCAGCTCGTTGACCCGCGCCAGGACCTCCTCGGGCTCATCGATCTCGCGGGTCAGGCCGCGAACCGCGTGGCGGACGGCGACCGAGACGCCGGCGGCGGCGCTGCCCTTGCCGGCGACGTCGCCGACCAGGATCCAGCAGCCGTCGTCGGTCGGCAGCACGTCGTAGACGTCGCCGCCGATCTCGATCCCGGCGCCGGCGGGCTCGAAGACGACCGAGATCCCGAGCCCGGACACCTCGGCCGGCCGCGGCGGCCGCAGTCCCCGCTGCAGGTTCTCGGCGATCACCGCCCGCTCGTGGTAAAGGCGGGCGTTGTCGAGGACGAGCGCCGCCCGTTCGCCGAGCTCGCCGAGGAAGTCGAGGTCGGGCTGGTCGTAACGGAGGTCGTCGTGCGCGTGGAGGAAGGAGAGGGCGCCGATCCGGCGCCCGCGGGCGACGAGCGGCAGGACGGCAGCCGAGTTGTAGCCGGCGTCGTCCATCAGCTTGCGGTGCTCCTCGCTCTGGGCGACGTCGTCGATCACGTCGGGCGCCTTGAGGTCGCGCCAGATCATCGGCCTGCCGGCGCGCAGCACCTGCGCGGCGGGGTGCTGGCCGGCCGGGTCGAGCGGCGCGGCGCGGCGGATCTCTTCCAGGCGCGCGGCGGCGGCGGGATCGGCGCCGGCGACGACGCTGTTGCCGAGCCAGCCGTCCTCACGGAGGAAGTCGATCACGCAGATCTCGGCCAGCTCCGGCACCGCGGTGCCGACGATCGTGCGTGCGGTGCGGTCGGGGTCGAGCGAGCTGTCGAGCAGGCGGCTGGCGGCGAGCAGGAAATCCTGCGCCTGGCGCCGGCGCCGGATCGCGGTCACGTCGCGGGCGATCACCGAGGCGCCGACGACGCCGTGGACGGGACTGTGGATCGGGGAGACGGTGAGCGAGACCGTGACCCGGGTCCCGTCGCGGCGGATCCGTTCGGTCTCGTAGGTCTTCAGCGGTTCGTCGTCGCGGACCCGGTCGAGGATCATCTCGACCTCGTCGCGGTGGTCGGGCGGGACCAGGAACGAGATATGGCGGCCGATCGCGGCCTCGGAGCTGTAGCCGTAGAGCTCTTCGGCCGCCGGGTTCCAGGAGGTGACGATTCCCTCCAGGTCTTTGCTGAGGACCGCGTCCTGGGTGCCGCGGACGACCTCGGCGAGGTGCTGGCGCACGCGCTCGGCGTCGGCGCGGTCGCTGGTGTCGCGGAGGAAGCCGGTGAACACCGGCGGTTCGGAGCCCGGGATCCTGGTCACGGTCAGCTCGACCGGGATCACGGTGCCGTCGCTGCGCAGCGCCGGCAGCTCGGTGCGGCTGTCGATCAGCTCGCCGCCGCCGGTCTCCAGGTAGCGGCGCAGCCCCGCCCGGTGGCGCTCGCGCAGCTCCTCGGGAACGATCAGCTCGGCCAGCTCGCGGCCCAGCGCCTGCTCGCGGTCGTAGCCGAAGAGCCGCTCGGCGGCGTCGTTGAACTCGATCACGGTGCCCTCGTGGTCCATGCCGACGATGCAGTCGAGGGCGGCCTTCATCACCGCCGACTTGAACTGCTCGGCTTCCCGCACCCGGTTCTCGACCCCGCGGCGGGAGATGAAGGCCGCGAGCTGCTCGGCGAAGCCGGTCAGCAGTTCCAGCAGCTGCGCCGACTTGGCATCGAAGGAGAGGGTGTAGAACTCGGCGACGGCGCGGACGCCGCCGCTCGGCCCGGGTGGGACCGGCACCGCGAGGGCGGCGCTGAAGCCGAGCCCGACCGCGATGTCGCGGCGTGGGTAGCCGGACTCGTCGGGGACCTCCGGAACGAGGACGAGGTCGCCTTGGTCCCAGGCGCGGCCGGGCAGGCCCTCGCCGCGCTCGAGCGGGGTCTCACGGCTTATCTGCCAGAGCGGCTCGGCTTCGATCTCGGGGACGCTCCAACCGCGGACGAACCGAACCGTGGGCGGATCGCCGTCGACGACCTCCCAGAGGGCGCCGCCCTCCCAGCGCAGGAGCCCGCCGATCGCCGCCAGGAAGCCGGGGGCGACCTGCGCGAGCGATTCGCCGTCGATCAGCTGCGCGGCCAGCTCCCGCTGGACCTGCAGGTAGCGCTGCAGCTCGGGTTCGCGGGCTGCGTCCATAGACAGACGCTACCCGAGCAGAGCATTAGGAAAGCATTTGCTTTTGCTCACCTTTGCTCAAGTTACGCCTCTTTCGGGGTGGGTACCTGTGGGCCATGGCGATCAAACGGAAACTCGCGCGCAAGGCGGTCAAGACGACCGCGAAGCACACCGCTCACGGGACCGCCTCGAAGCTGAAGCGGGATCCCGCCCGCGCCGGCACCCTGCTCGGCATCGGGGCGGCGGCCGGGCTGCTCGTCGGCTGGGTGGTCGGCCGCTCGAACGGCGGACACTCCCCGCTGGGGGCCTCGGCCCGATGACCGAGCGCCGGCTGCTGGCGATCGTCACCGACGCCTTCGGCGGGCCCGAGTCGATCGACGAGCTGCGGCGGCGCAGCGGCCAAGGTCAGGTACGGCTGATCGTGCCGGCGGTCGAGGCCAACCCGCTGCGCCACACGCTGGGGGACATCGACGAGCCCAAGCGCGAGGCGGAGAAGCGGCTGCGGGCGGCGCTCGACGCTGCCCGCGCCAGCGGCCTCGACGCCACCGGCCGGGTCGGCGATCCCGACCCCGTCCAGGCCGCGGAGGACGCCCTGCTCGAGGCCCCGGCCGACGAAGTGCTGATCTTCGAGCACTGCGACAGCCAGGCGAGCTGGTACGAGCACGGGCTTTTCGAGCGTGCCCAGGAGAGCATCGAGCCGCCGCTGCGGATGGTCGTGATCGAGAGCGACGGCGGCGGTGGCGACCACGTCGTGGGGGTCGAGGAGGCCGGTGCCGGTACCGTCGACATCGGCGCCGAGAAGGAAGTCGGAACCGCCTATCTGCCGGGGCTGAGCCGCGGCGACTTCGCCGGCATGGTGGTCGGCGTGGTCGGCACGATCGTCGTCATCGTCCTCGCCGCGGCGGCGACCGCGGGAGCGACGCCGACCGGCTGGCAGGCGGCGGCGATCCTGATCGCGATCTTCACCGCGCTGATCAACATGGCCCACGTCGTCGGCCTGACGCTGATGGAGAGCGTCCGCTACCGCGGCGGCTTCGCCAGGTTCTTCCGCGACCTCGCCCTCGTCGGAACCCCGCTGGCGCTGGTCGTCAACCTATTGATCCTGCTTCTCGCCTGAGCGGCTGAAGAGGCGGGAATCCCCCCGAAGAGAAAGGCGCAGCAGATGCAGAGCAGGAAGCTTGGAGCAGCCGGCCCCGAGGTCTCGGCCGAGGGTCTCGGCTGCATGGGAATGTCGAGCTCAGCGACGAGGACCTGCGCCGGATCGACGAGGTCGCCCCAGGGCGTCGCCGCCGGCGAGCGCTGCGCCGACATGTCGCCGGTCGACCGCTGATCCGATCCATCCTGGCGAGCGTTGGTCGATCTGCCGCGATTCCGAGGGCAGCCCGTTCGCGCTGGCGGCCGGTTAGATGAGCGATTTCACGCCGAGAACGCAGTTATGCCCGGATACCGGGCATAACTGCGTTCTCGGCGGGCGGTCACCCGGGTGAACCGACCGGTTCGGGATGCCGGAGCGCTTCGAGGACCTCCTCGGCGAGCTGGGAGCCGTCCTCCGAGCGCAGCGGCGTCGCGGTGATACGGAAGCTGACTCCATCGCGGTCGACCTCCTCGAGCGAGACGCTCGGCCGGTAGCGGGTCGGCACCGAGATCGCCTCGAGCAGCTGCTGCTCGACCTTCTGCGGGCTGGCGTCGGTCGGGAAGCGGACCTTGACGTCGACCTTGTCGGGCTCGCGCAGGGGGACGACGACGAGGCCGAGGAGGACGTTGTTGGGGATCATCATCCGGTCGGCCCCCTGGCTCAGGGTGGTGTAGAAGAGCCCGAGTGAGGAGACCGTCCCCTCGAGCGAGCCGGCGAGGGCGCCGCCGACCAGCCGCACCCGTTCGCCGACCCGGAACGGGCGCGTGCTCTGCAGGACGATGCCGGCGAAGATCCCGCCCAGCGCCTGCTGGGCGGCGAGCCCGAGCAGGACGGCGGTGAAGGCGCCGCCGACGGCGAGGGTGCTGGCGGTGACACCGGCGATCCGCAGCGCCAGGATCACGACCACCGCCGTCGCCAGCAGGCGGACGACGAAGCCGGTGGTGCCGGCGGTCGCCGGGTCCATCCGCCGGTAGAGGCGCGGCGAGAGGCCGCGCGCGAGCCAGTGGGTCGCGGCCGAGCCGACGATGACGAGGACGACGACGGTCCCGATCCGGATCAGCTCTTCGTAGCTCGGTGCGATCCGCGCTCGCTGCGAGTACACGACCAGGGTCGCCGCCAGCACGACCAGGGCGACGAGCAGGCCGCCGACGGCGCGGCGCGAGACCTTCGGCGCCAGCTCTTCGCCGAGGCCGAGCTGCTGCCAGACGTGGCTGCGGGTCTCGAACAGCTCGGGCGAGAGTTTCCGGCGGCGCGGCGACACTCGCTGACCGCTACCCGGCCCGCGCGCCAGATATGCGCGTCTGTGACGGCTGTCCGCTCAGGCCGGCTCGGCGGTGCCGCTGGCGCGCAGCGCCTCGAGGCCCGCCTCGCGGGTTGGGTGAATCGGGATCGAGAGGTTGAGGCCGCTGATCTCGAGCACCCGCTGCACCTGGTCGTTGCTGTTCGAGATCACCAGCTGGCCGCTGCCCTCCTTGTCGGCGTCGAGCTGCTGCCAGGCGCGGACGATCAGCGCGATCCCGGTCGAATCGATGAACTCGCACTCGGTCAGATCGATCAGAACCGAGGCGTCGCCGCCGGCGAGGGCGGTCTCCAGCGGTTCCTCCAGCTCGGCAGCGGTGCTGAGATCGAGCTCACCGCGGACGGCGACGACGCGGATGCCGTCGACCTCGGTCGAGGAAGTCTCGAAGGGGGCGGGAGGCACGCCGCGATGCTACAGCAGGGAGGCGGGAAATCGCCAGCGTAGCCCGGCCGTCCATTTCTTGGAGGGCCGGTTTTGACCAGCAGGGCCAGGGGTATGGAATTCCCCGAGGCAGAGCACGAATATATTGGTTGCAGGACAAGGCCAAGATGGGCGCCGCCGGCGCCGGTGAACAGGTAATGGTGTTGATGACGACGACCGACGAGCGATCGGGGCTGAGAATGTCCCTGCCGGCCAGGGCCGAGAACGTCGCGGTCGTCCGCCACGCTCTCGCCGGCCTCGGCGAGCGGCTGGGGATGGACGAGACCGCGATCGCCGACCTGAAGACGGTCGTCACCGAGGCGGCGATGAACGTCGTCGTCCACGCCTATCCCGATGGCGACCCGGGTTTGCTCTCGGTCGACGCGGTGGTCGAGGACGGTGGGCTCACGGTCGAGGTCCGCGACTACGGAATGGGGATCCGCCCGCGACCGGACGCGACCCGGCCCAGCCTGCGGATCGGGCTGACCCTGATCGCCGCCCTCTCCAGCAGCTTTGAGATCAGCGGCGGCGCCCGCCGCGGCACCGTGATCCGCATGCACCTGCCAATCGGCGCGCCCGCGGCGGACGAGGAGGTCGACGAGGCCGAGTCGACGACAATGTCGGCCCACGCCGCACCGGCCCAGACCGAGGTCACGGTCGGACCGCCGGAGCTGGTCGGCACCGTTCTCTCACGCGTCCTCGGTGCCCTCGCCGCCCGTCAGAACATCAGCGTCGATCGCCTCTCGGACACGATGCTGCTCAGCGACGCGATCTCGGCCGGCGCCCCCAGCGGCTTCAGCGACGGCCACGTCTCGCTCAGCATCGCCGAGCGCCCGGAGGGCGTCGTCCTCCGCGTCGGCCCGATGGTCAGCGGCGCCGCCGACCGCCTGCAGGAGAGCCTCACCGTCCCCAACGTCGGCAGCCTCGCCAACCTCGCCGACGAGCTCCGCGTCGACCGCGACGAGGAAGGCGACTACCTAGTCGTCGCAATCTCCTCCCTCGCCAGCTAGAGCGGCGGCTAGAGGGATGCGCCGACTGCCTCCTCGGGAATTGAGTCGCGCGCCCTAAAGGGCGCTGGCTCCGGATGCTTGTGCGCGCCTATGGCGCGCAGGAATCAGATTGCATATCGCGGCCTGTCGGCCACATTCCCGAGGAGGCAGTCGGCGCATCCCTCCAACGGACCGCTTTGTCCCCTCACAAGCCAGGAGAGAAAGGCGCCTTCCCTTGAGCTTCTGAAGGATGGAGCCGTTTCGTGGGAGGGCAGTCGTCACCCCTCTCCGGGAATGTGGCCGCAGGCGCGATATGCAATCTGTCTTCTGCCCGCCATAGGCGGGCACCATCTCCGCGGAGCAAGTCCCCGCAGGGGACGCGACTCAATTCCCGGAGAGGGGTGACGACTGCCCTCTCGCCGAACCCCTCCTACTCGCGCTCTTCTGCACGGCGCTGTTCGGCGACCTCTTCGCGGATTTTCTCGAGGGTGCGGCGGAGGATGCGGGAGACATGCATCTGGGAGTGGCCGATCCGCTCGGCGATCTGGGACTGGGTCATGTCTTCGACGAAGCGCAGGTGGAGGACGACGCGCTCGCGCTCGTCGAGGTGGGGGAGGACGCCCTCCAGGGCCAGCTTGTCCTCGATCAGCTCATAGCCGGAGTCCTCGTCGCCGACCCACTCGGAGGCCGGCGATTCGTCTTCTTCGCCGCCGACCGGGCGGTCGAGCGAGAGCGGGCGCCGGTTGTGGTTGGCCTCGAGCACCTCGAGGATGTCGGTCGGGTCGAGCTCCATCCGCGCGGCGATCTCGCTGACCGAGGGCGAGCGCTGCAGCTCGACGGTCAGCTCCGTGACCGCTTTCTCGACTTCCGCCATCCGGTCGTGGAGGCCGCGCGGGACGCGCACGGTCCAGACCCGGTCGCGGAAGTGGCGCTTCAGTTCGCCGAGGATCGTCGGCGAGGCGAAGGCCGCGAACGGCGTGCCGCGGTCGGGATCGAAGCGGTCGATCGCGTTGACGAGGCCGAGGCTGGCGACCTGGACGAGATCGTCGAAGGACTCGCTGGCGCCGCGGTAGCGGAGGGCGAGGTTCTTCGCGAACGGCAGGTAGCGACGGACCAGCTCTTCACGCGTCGCCGGGTCGCGTTCGGCCCGGAACCGCTCCCAGAGCTCGTGCTCGCTCGCCAGGCCCTCGACGTGAGGTTCGGTCGGTTGCTGCTGTTGGGTCTCGTCGTTTGCCATCGGTACTCGCGCCGGATCTTCACACCGGCGCCGCCCTGAGGGCATCCACGAGCCGTGCAGCGCCTGGGAGCCCCGGTTCGGGCCACCCGTTCACACGATAGCGCCGGGCGGCCGCTGGCTTTCGCGGTCCCCCGGCGCCACCTGGCCGCGGGGAAGGCGCTTCGCCCGCCCTTCGGCGATCGCCTGGTGCAGCGCCGCCGAGAACCGCCCCGGGCCCCAGTAGCGAGCGCCGACTCGGCGCCGCAGCTCGCGCCGGTTGGCGCTGCCGCGATCATCCAGCGCCTGGGCGATCGCCTCGACCTCGCGGTCGAGCGGGACGTCCGGGTGCGGCCCGGTCACCGACATCCCCCGCGAGGCGGCGAGCGGACCGGGGCCGGGGCGGAACCGCTCGCGGCGGCTCAGCGGCCGTTTCGGCGCCGCCGGTTCGCGCGGCTCGCCCTCCTCGACATCGCCCTCGGCGGTCAGCGGTTCGGCGATCTGCTCGAGCTGCTTCTGCTCGGCCTTGACGCCGAAGAGGAGCTCGGCGACGCCGCCGATCGCCATCACCACGGCGCCGACGAAGAAGCCGATTGCGACCGCGCTCTGTTCGCCGGTGTTGATCAGATGGCCGAAGAGGAGCGGCCCGACGATGCCTCCGGCGGCGGTGCCGACCGCGTAGAAGAAGGCGATCGAGAGCGCCCGCGTCTCCATCGGGAAGATCTCGGAGACCGTCAGGTAGGCGGAGCTGGCACCGGCCGAGGCGACGAAGAAGATCGCCATCACGAAGGCCATGAACGACCAGGTGGTCAGCCCTTCGCCGAGCAGGAAGGCGCCGAGGAGGGCGGTCAGCAGCGCCGAGCCGAGGTAGGTGCCGGCGATCATCGGCTTGCGGCCGACGGTGTCGAACAGCCGCCCCAGGGTCAGCGGTCCGAGGAAGTTGGAGACCGCGAACAGGGCGATGTAGAGCGGAATCGTGCCGGAGCCGACGTCGAAGAATTCCCCCAGCAGGGTGCCGAGGTCGAAGGTGACGGCGTTGTAGAGGAAGGCCTGTCCGACGAAGAGGGCGAGGCCGAGGGCGGTACGGCGCGGGTATTTGGAGAAAGCGGTGCTGGCGATCTCGCGGAACGGGATCCGACTCTTGCTCGCGGCCGTGGATGAAGAGCCAGCGCGGGCTCTCCGGCACGTTACGGCGGACGATCAGGATCGCAACGCCCAGGAAGGCGCCGACCGCGAACGAGAGGCGCCAGCCGAAGTCGGCGGCGAACAGCGCCGTGTCGAGGAAGAAGACGGCGGCGAGGGCGCCGCCGGCGGCCCCGAGCCAGTAGCTGCCGTTGATGATCAGGTCGACGCGGCCGCGGACCCGGGCCGGGATCAGCTCGTCGATCGCCGAGTTGATCGCCGCGTACTCGCCGCCGATCCCGGCACCGGTGAAGAAGCGCGCCGCGTAGAAGTACCAGGCGGTGAACGAGAAGGCGGTGGCGACGGTCGCCGTGATGTAGAGGGCGAGCGTCAGCAGGAACAGCTTCTTGCGGCCGAAGCGGTCGGTGAGCTGGCCGAAGAAGAGGGCGCCGAGGCAGGCGCCGCCGACGTAGAAGGCGGCGGCGGTGCCGATCTGGCTGGCGTCGAGGGCGATGCCGCTGCCGTGTTCGGTGAGCCGGTCGCCGACGCTGCCGACGATCGTCACCTCGAGCCCGTCGAGGATCCAGACGGTACCGAGACCGATCACCACCATCCAGTGAAACCGCGACCAGGGGAGCCGGTCGAGGCGGGCGGGGACGCGGGTCTCGATCGTCTCCTCCACGCTTCTCTCATTCCCAGGATGCGGTCCGGTCAATCATCTCTTCGCGCTCGTTTCCGGGCACGGGGGACACGGGTAGCCTCGACGCATGCAGGGAAAAAGGCGCCGTCTCGGAACGTGTCTGGCCGTCGTCGGCGGGCTGGGGATGTTGGCTCTTTGGCCCTCGTCGGCCGCCGCGATCGGCGGCGTTCCCGGCACCCGTCACTGGCAGCCGCCGCCGCGCACCGTCGCCTGGCAGTGGCAGCTGCAGGGCAGGATCGACCCGGCGGTGCGGGCCTGGGCCTACGACGTCGACGGCTTCGAAACGAGCAGGGGCGACGTCCGCGCCCTGCACCGCCACCGGCGGCGGGCGATCTGCTATCTCGACGTCGGCAGCTGGGAGAGCTTCCGCCCCGACGCCGGCCGCTTCCCCCGCAGCGTGATCGGCAACCGCTACGAAGGGTTCCCGAACGAGCGCTGGCTCGACGTCAGCCGCTTCCAGCTCTTCGCCAAGCCGCTGGAAGCGCGGATCGCGATGTGCGCGCGCAAGCGCTTCGACGCGGTCGAGCCGGACAACGTCGCCGGCTGGGAAAACGACACCGGCTTCCAGATCAGCCGCGCTGACCAGCTGCGCTTCAACCGCTGGATCGCCAACCAGGTCCACGCCCGCGGCATGGCGGTGGCGCTGAAGAACGACCCCAGGCAGGTCCGTCAGCTCGTCGGCCGGTTCGACTTCGCGATCGTCGAGGAGTGCTTCCAGTACGACGAATGCGGCTATTACAAGCCGTTCATCGCTCGCGACAAGGCCGTCTTCGAGGCCGAGTACGAACTCCGCCCCGAACAGTTCTGCGCCGCCGCGGCGGCCCTCGGATTCAGCGCGATCCGCAAGTCCTACGACCTCTTCGCCAAGCCGTGGGAACCGTGCCAGCCCCTCGCGCCCAGCGGTGCGGGATAACCTCGTCCCAGCCGAGCCGCGACGACCCGACGAAGGAGAAGCAGATGGGATTCGACCAGTACCACGAGCCACCGGACGAGTTGCCGGCCGAGACGCGAACCTTCGCCCGCCTCTGCGCCTCGTTGGAAGAGGAGTCGCAGGCGATCGGTTGGTACCAGCAGCGCCTCGCGGTCGAGCCCGATGCGGAAGCGCGGGCGATCATGGAAGACGCCCAGGGGGAGGAGTTCAAGCACTTCTCGATGGACCTCGAGTTCCTCCTGCGGCGGACGCCGCGCTGGCGGGCGATCGCCGAGGGCGTGCTCTTCCAAGAGGGCGACATCGTCGAGCACGGTGAGGCCGCCGAGGCCGCTTCCGAGGACGACGGCGGCGACGAGGGCGACGCCGCCGGCGGGCCGGGTGACGGCTCGCTCGGGATCGGCAGCCTGAGGGGAGAGGGCCAATGAACCACCTGCTGCGCGGCCACGCGCCGCTCTCCGACTCGAATTGGAAGCTGCTCGACGACGAGGCGCGCGAGCGCCTGCGGGGTCCGCTCGCCGCCCGCCGGCTGGTCGACTTCTCCGGCCCCCATGGCTGGGAGCACTCGGCGACCAACCTCGGCCGGGTCGAGAAAGTCGCCGCGCCCAACGGCAAAGGCGTCAGCGCCGGGCGCCGCCGGGTGCTGCCGCTGCTCGAGCTGCGGGCCGAGTTCGCGATCTCGCGGGCCGAGCTCCGCGACGACGACCGCGGCGCCGTCGACGTCGACCTGACGCCGCTCGACGAGGCGGCGCGGCGGATCGCGCTCTCCGAGAACGTCGCCGTCTTCCACGGCTGGGCGAAGGCCGGGATCGGGGGCATCGCCGAGAGCTCGCCGATCAAAGCCGGCAAACTCGGTTCGAGCGCCGAGGGCTACCCGCGCTCAGTCGCCGGCGCCGTCGACGCGATCCGCCAGGGCGGGGTGGAGGGGCCGTTCGGCCTCGCCCTCGGCCCCGACGAGTACACGCGGGTGATCGAGACCGCCGAGCATGGCGGCTACCCGCTCTTCGACCACCTGGCGAAGATCCTCGAGGGCCCGATCGTCTGGTCGCCGGGACTCGAGGGAGCGGTCGTGCTCAGCCTCCGCGGCGGCGACTTCCTCTTCGAGTCCGGCCAGGACCTCTCGATCGGCTACGACAGCCACGACGCCGACAACGTCCACCTGTACCTCGAGGAGAGCTTCTCCTTCGTCGTCGCGACGCCAGAGGCGGCGGCGCCGCTCAAATCTTGAGCGGCGCCCCGCGGCGGGCGTAAATCGGTGCCGCTCCTACTCGGAGACGGCGGGCTGCTCTGACTGCTCGTCGGACTTGCCCTTGCGGTCCGGCGACTTGAAGTGCAGCAGGTGCACCTTTGAGACGATCCCGGTTCCGTCGCCGTTGGCGAGTCGTTCGCCGGCTTCGGTCTGGATCTCGAGCACCCGCTCGAGCGTCTCGCCCATCAGCGTCGAGACGTCGTTCCAGCCCTGCTGGTCGACGACCATCGGCGTGCGGCTGAGATGGACGTCGTCCACCTCGTCCAGGGTGCCGGCGGTGACCGCCTCCTCGATGTCCTGGAACACCGATTTGAGCATCGCGGTGGCGATCCCGGGGCGCAGGACCTCGGGCATCCGGGCCCATTCGGAGTCGGTCAGGAACTGCCGGCGGGTGGCACGGTAGAAATGCTCGGTCGCGCCTCGGCGCTGCTTCGTGTCGACGAGCTCGATGCAGTCGTATTTCTCGAGCACGCGCACGTGGTAAGCGACGAGGTTGAGGCTCTGATCAAGCTCCTGGGCTAGGAGATTGGGGCTCGCGACCCGTTCATTGAGAATGATCAGGATCTGTACGCGCAACGGGTGAGCGAATGCTTTGGCGACGATTTGTTCGACGCCGTCTTTCTTCTTCGTTCTCGGCAAGGGGCTTTCCTTCGGTCGTTTTCAGGTGGCGGCCGATAACAAGAACTTTACGTCTAGAAGCTCAGGAAATCCACAGCAGTTGCGTTTTCTTCGTTTATTGCTGATCTTTTAGTTCCACCAGATTGATTGCTCTAATTTGTTAGACTAAATCCTCGTAACCCTCGCCGGAAGGGGCGATGGAAGGGAAAGGGACCGAGGGGAGGTGGGTTGCATGAGGATCGAGTCGAAGCTCGTCCGCGTTTCGCCGACGGCCGTCATCAAGGGCGCCTGAGGCTGTTCGCCGGGACGGCGGTCGCGCCTGGCAGGCTTCTGGTGTGGCTCCCTGGAAGCTGCCCATCCTGGTCGTCGCGATCGCCGTTCCGACCGTCGCCGGCTTCTACGTCGGCGGCCCCGGCGTCGGTGTCGCCGTCGGCGCCCTGGTCGCGGTCGCGATCGTCTACGCCGCGGTCCGCGCCCGACCGCGCGAGCTGATCGGGGAGGCGCCGTCGACTGCTTCCCGGCGACGCCTGCTGATCGTCGCCGCCTGTCCGGTCGAGGACCCTGAGGCAGTCGCCCGGATCGCCGCCGAGGTCTCGGTCGGCAGTGGCGAGGATCCGCCTGAGGTCCTGGTCCTGGCTCCCGCCCGGATCGGCTTCCTCGACCGCTGGGCCTCGGACCTCGAGCGCGCTCGCCGCGGCGCGCAGCGCAACCTCGTCATCACCGTCGCCTCACTGGCCAAGGCGGGGGTCGCCGCCGAGGCCAGGGTCGGTGACGAGGACCTCGTGCAGGCCGTCGAAGACGCGGTCGGCGAGTACCCGGCGACCGAGGTGATCCTCGTCACCGCCGGCGACGAGGAGGATCCGGCGGCAGCGGCCGCGGCGACTGAGCTGGAGGCGAGGCTCCGCGCTCCGTTCCTACGCCTGCGGGTCAGCGATCAAGCAGCTCGCTGAAGCGGAGTGCGGCCCGGGTCGGGATCGCGAACTCGTCCCGGTGATGGAGCAGGCCGGCGCCGGCCAGGTCGCGGACGGCGCGCTCGATCGCGTCGAGCTCGGCGAAGCCGGGATCCTCGCCGCTGATCTCGCGGACGATTTCGGTGACCGTCAGCGCGGTCGGGTGGAGGTTCAGGACCAGTTGCAGGACCGCGGACTCGGTGGCGAGGTCGCCTTCCCGCGTCGTCCAGTTGTCCTCGCTCCGGTCCATGCCAGCTCCCGGCCGCTAAGTCGCTCAGCGTTCGCGGCTCTCCCCGCTGCCGCGGACACCGGAACCGTCGAGGCCGAGGATCTGCCGGGCCCAGGGCGCTTCCACCGAGGTGCGGTAGAAGTGCTGGACCGAGCCCCGCACGGGAAGTGTGGTGACCAGGACGGCGGCTTCGCAGTCGGCGAGCACGCGGACGTGGTAGCTGACGTTGCTGAGCGGCTGTTCGAGCAGCGCCGAGAGCTCACGGGGGCTGATCGCGTCCTCGCTCTCCATCAGGCGCAGGATCTCGCGGCGCAACGGGTGCCGGAGGGCGGCCAGGAGGTCGTTGTCGTCTGGGCGGTCGAGCCTCGACATCTCGCGAGGCAATATAGAGCAAACGAAGCGTTTTGTCGGTAAATCTTTTGTCTGCGCGAATTTTACTAAAGCCAGGCCGGCGCTCAGCCCCCCTCGCGGACGCCGCCCATCTCGCTGAACACCGCGGTCATGCCGCCGTCCTCGCGCTGTTCGTCGGCGATCACGTGGGAGACGGCGTTGATCAGGGCGAGGTGGGTGAAGGCCTGGGGGAAGTTGCCGAGGTGGCGGCCGGACTCCGCCTCGAGCTCCTCGGCGAAGAGGTCGAGCCAGCCGGCCGCCTCGAGCAGGCGCTCGCACAGCCGCCGCGCCCGCTCGTGCTCACCGATCTCCGAGAGCGCCGAGACCATCCAGAACGAGCAGATCAGGAAGGTGCCCTCCTTGCCGCTGAGCCCGTCGTCGGTCTCCTCGACCTTGTAGCGGAGGACGAGGCCGTGCTCGGTCAGCTCCGAGTCGATCGCGTCGACCGTCGCCTTCAGCCGCGCGTCGTCGGGGGGCAGGAAGCGCAGCAGCGGGATCAGCAGGCAGGAGGCGTCGAGGGCGTCGGTGTCGTAGTGCTGGCGGAAGACGCCGTCGCGGACCCCCCGTTCGAGGATCTCGGCGTGGAACTCATCGGCTTTCGCCTGCCACTCATCGGCGACCTCGTCGACTCCGAAGCTGCGCGCCAGCCGCACGCCGCGATCGACCGCGACCCACATCATCAGCTTCGAGGAGACGTAGTGCTGGGGCTCGCCGCGGGACTCCCAGATTCCCTGGTCTGGCTGGGGGAAGGCCTCGATCGCCGCTTCCACCTGGTAGCGGATCAGTTCGCGGTCGGCCGGCGTGCCGTGGCCGCGCAGCGCTTTTTCGTGCAGGTAGACGGAGTCGAGCAGCGCCCCCCAGACGTCGTTCTGGCGTTGGTCGTAGGCGCCGTTGCCGATCCGCACCGGCTTGGCGCCGCCGTAGCCGGAGAGGTGGTCGAGCGTCTGCTCGGTCAGCTCGCGCTCGCCGTCGATCCCGTACATGATCTGCAGGTCCGGGTGGTCGCGGCAGACCTGGACGATGAAGCGCATGAAGTCCTGTGCCTCCTCGTCGAAGCCGAGCGTGTGCAGGGCCCAGAGGACGAAGGTCGAGTCGCGGATCCAGCTGAAGCGGTAGTCCCAGTTGCGCTCGCCGCCGGGCGCCTCCGGCAGCGAGGTGGTGGGGGCGGCGACGATCGCTCCGGTCGGGGTGTAGGTGAGGCCCTTGAGAACCAGGGCCGAGCGCTGCAGGTGGATCCGCCAGGGGTGGTCGGGGAAGCTTCCGTGGCGCAGCCAGGCGCGCCAGAATTCCTGGGTCGAGTCGAGGCGCTCGAGCGCCTCCGGGCCGCTGCGCGGGCCGCCGAGCCCGCTTTCGCCCCAGGTCACGGAGCAGAACCCGGTCTCGTCCTCGCGCAGCTTCAGCTTGCCGCGGACGACGCCGTCCCCGACCTCGAGCTCCATGTCAGAGGTCAGGTGAAGTTCGGTCCCCTCACCGTCGGCGGCGTTCGCTTCGCCGAGCTCGCCGCCGGTCCAGGTGACGGGGTTGAGGCCGTAGGCGAAGCGCGGCACGCACTCCATCTCCATCTCGACCTCACCGTCGATGCAGGTCATCGTTCGCAGCAGCGAGTGGTCGGCCTCATGGGCGGTCGCCGGCCGCCCGGAGCGGCCGTCCCCGGCGCCCCAGTCGGCGATCGTCAAGGCGTCGTGGACGACGACCCAGCCGGTGTCGGTGACCCAGGTCGTCTCGATCACCAGCGTGCCCGGCTCATAGCGGCGGCTGATCGGGACGATCACCCCCTTCGGCTTCAGCTTGAAGCGGCCGGCGCCGCGGTCGAGGGCGGCGGCGAAGACGCTCGGCGCGTCGAAGCGCGGCAGGCACAGCCACTCGACCGCCCCGTCGTAGGAGACCAGGGCGGCGGTGTGGCAATCGGAAAGGAAGCCGTAGCTGCCGATCGGCGGGAACGGATCGCGGCGATTGCCCTCCATCGGGCGCCAAGCTAGCACCGGTCGTCGGCGGCATCGTCCAGCGCGTACGCTGGATCCGTGAACCTGCCGATTGCCCACGTCTCGGGCATCTTCGGCCCGCTCGAGCTTTTGCCGATGCTGATCGCGGCGGGCCTCTACGCGAAGCGCTCGATGACCCTCGCCGCGAAGGGGCGGCCGGTGCCGCTCTGGCGGCAGGTCTGCTTCGCCAGCGGCCTGCTGCTGATCGTCCTGGCGCTGGTCACCCCGCTCTCGGACTACGCCGAGGAACTGGTGATCGCGCACATGACCGAGCACCTGCTGATCGGCGACCTCGCCAGCCTGCTGCTGGTCCTCGGCCTGACCGGGCCGCTGCTGCAGCCGATCCTCGCGATCCGCACCTTCGACCGCCTGCGGATCCTCGCCCACCCGGCGGTGGCGATGCCGCTGTGGGCGGTCAACATGTTCTTCTGGCACGTGCCGGCGCTCTACGACGCCGCCTACGGCACCGCCTTCGTCCACTTCATCGAGCACGGCACCTTCATCTTCTTCGGCTGCCTGGTCTGGATGCCGGTCTTCGGGCCGTTGCCGGTGCCGAGATGGTTCACCGCCGGCTGGAAGGTCGTCTACGTGGTCGTCATGCGGCTGATCGCGACCGTGCTCGGCAACGTCCTGATGTGGTCGGGGACGGTGCTCTACGACCGCTACGCGGCGGGCGAGGCGCACTACGGGATCTCGGCGCTGACCGACCAGAGCATTGCCGGCGTGGTGATGATGGTCGAGGGGACCTTCCTCGGCCTCGGGGTGCTGGCCTGGTTCTTCTTCCAGGCGGCGCGCGAGGGGATCGAGAAGCAGCGCCTGCTCGACCTCGCCCAGGACCGCGGTGTCGAGCTCGACCCGCAGCGCGCCCAGCGGGCCGTCGCCGCCGGCCAGGCGGCGCGCCTCGAGGCGCAGATCCTCGCCGCCGCGGGCGATTCGACCCAGGGGAGCACCGGTGTCGCCGCTCGATAGGGCGAAGGCGTGGCTGGTGACCGGGCCGGTGGGCCGCGGCCTCGCCTTCGCGATCGACTTCGCGGCGGCGCTGCGGACGATGGTGGCGAATCGCCGAGCCCGCTAGGGTCAGGCAGCCCCGATGCAGACCACTGTCAAAGAGCTGCCCGACTCGCGCGTCAGCGTCGAGGTCGAGGTACCGGCGAAGGACGTCGACCGCGCCGCTTCCCGCGCCGCCCGCGCCCTGGCGCGCGAAATGCGGATGCCCGGATTCCGCAAGGGCAAGGCGCCGCCGTCGCTGGTGATCCAGCGGGTCGGCTTCGGGCCGGTGCTGGAGGAGGCGATCCGCGAGGCGCTGCCGGAGTGGTACGAACGGGCGCTGCTGGAGAGCGGTATCAGCCCGATCGGCGATCCCAGCATCGAGATGGTCTCGACCCCCGAGGGCGAGGGTGAGGCGCTGGAGTTCAAGTTCGAGGTCGGGGTGCGGCCGCCGGCCCAGCTCGGCGACTACAGGGGGCTCGAGGTCGGCAGGGCCGAGAACGAGGTGCCTGACGACCTCGTCGACCGCGAGGTCGACCGGATCCGCGAGGGCTTCGCGCGGCTCGAGCCGGTCGAGCGCGAGGCGGCCGAGGGCGACTCGCTGCTGATCGACTTCGAGGGCCTGCTCGACGGCAAGGCCTTCGAGGGGGGCAGGGCGGAGGACTACCTGCTCGGGCTCGGCTCCGGGCAGCTGATCGAGGGCTTCGAGGAGCAGCTGGTCGGTGCCAGGGCAGGCGAGGAGCGCGACGTCAACGTCACCTTCCCCGACGAATACCAGGCTGAGCACCTGGCCGGCGAAGACGCGGTCTTCAAGGTCAGGGTCAAAGAGGTGCGGGAGAAGGTCCTGCCCGAGCTCGACGACGAGTTCGCCTCCGACAACTCCGAGTTCGAGACCCTCGAGGAGCTGCGCTCCGACATCCGCAAGAAAGTCGGCGCCGCGATGGGCAGCCGCGCCGAGGAAGACTTCCGGATCGCGGCGGTCGACGCGGCGGTCGCCGCCGCGACCGTCGAGGTACCCGACGACCTCGTCACCGCGCGGGCGACCGAACGTTGGGAGCGGATGGAACGCCAGCTCGCCCAGCGCGGGATGGACCCGGGCGCATTCCTGCAGATGCAGGGCAAAGACCGCGACGAGCTGATCGAGGAGTCGAAGCCGGACGCGGAGCAAGAGCTGAAGCGCGAGGCGGTCGTCACCGCGATCGCGGAGGCCGAGGCGATCGAGGTCTCCGACGAGGAGCTGATCGAGGCGCTCGCCCATTCCGCCGAACACGAACGGACGACTCCCGAGAAGCTGCTCGAGCGATTGCGCCAGAACGGCCGCGACAAGATGCTCGAAGAGGACCTGAGGGCGCAGAAGGCGATCAAGCTGATCGCCGAGGCGGCGGTGCCGATCCCGCTGGAGCAGGCCGAAGAGGCCGAGGAGAAAGCCGAGGCGGCCGAGAAGATCTGGACGCCGGAGAAGGAGCGCGAGAAAGCCGGCGGTCTCTGGACCCCGGGCGACCCGGACTGAGGGTTGCCGCAGGGGAGGGCCGTTGATTCCCCTCTCCGTGAATTGAGTCGCGTCCCCTGCGGGGACTTGCTCCGCGCAGATGGAGCCCGCTTATGGCGGGCAGGAGACAGATTGCATTTCGCGCCTTCGGCCACATTCCCGGAGAGGGGAACCGACACCCCTCCGACACAGCGAGCTCCGGCGGACGCCCGAGGTCCAGAAGCTTTTTCGAGGGGTCCGCTCTCGGCTGCACGGGAGCTTGTTGACCCTATGCCGTCCCGGTTGCGCGTGTTGGTGGAGGGTCCGCTCACCCCTCTGGGCGAATGTGGCCGAAGGCGCGAAATGCAATCTGATTCCTGCGCCCCATAGGGGCGCAGCAACACCGCGGAGCAAGTCCCCGAAGGGGACGCGACTCAATTCGACCAGAGGGGTGAGCGGACCCTCCTTCGCGACGCTCAGTCCTGTGCGATCAGGCGTCGGCGAGCACGCCTGATCGCTTCTATAGAGTGCGGAGCATGAGCCCTCTGGTGCCGATGGTGGTCGAGCAGACGTCGCGCGGCGAGCGTGCCTTCGACATCTACTCGCGGCTGCTCGGCGAGCGGATCGTCTTCCTCGGCACGCCGGTCACGGACGACATCGCCAACCTGATCGTCGCCCAGCTGCTGCACCTCGAGTCGGAGGATCCGGACAAGGACGTCAGCCTCTACATCAACTCGCCCGGCGGGTCGGTGTACGCGGGCCTGGCGATCTACGACACGATGCAATTCATCAAACCCGACGTGCAGACGATCTGCGTCGGGGTCGCGATGAGCATGGGGGCGCTGCTGCTCTGCGGCGGCGCCGAGGGCAAGCGGATGGCGCTGCCGAACTCGAAGATCCTGATCCACCAGGTTTCGGCCGGGTTCCAGGGTCAGGCGACGGACATCGAGATCCACGCCAAAGAGATCATCGACGTCCGCCGCCGCCTCGACGAGATCATCGCCAAGCACACCAACCAGCCCTTCGAGAAGGTCACCAAAGACACCGAGCGGGACTACTTCATGAGCGCGGAGGAGGCGAAGGAGTACAACATCGTCGACCGCGTGATCGAGCACCACTGAAGCGCTCGGCCCTTCTAGCTGTCCTCCTCTTCGCGGCGCTCTTCGCCGCTTCAGCCGGCGCCAAGAGCGCCGGAGTCCTCAGCCGCAACGGCGGCCTGCCGTACTACCGCAACGTCTTCCCGGTCCAGGGACCGCACGGGACGCGCGGCTACATCGGCGAATTCGGAGCGCCGCGCAGCGGCGGCCGCACCCACGAAGGTTTCGACATCGTCGCCGCCTGCGGCACCGAACTGGTGGCGGCAGCGACCGGCAGGGTGACCGATGTCGGTTACGACCCAGTGCTCTACGGCAACTACCTGGAGATCCACGGCGAGGGCGAAGACCGCAGCTACTTCTACGCCCACCTGATCAAGCCGCCGCTGGTCCGCGGGGGAGAGCGGGTCTGGGCGGGGGAGAGGGTCGGCGCGGTCGGCGAGACCGGCAACGCGATCAGCGTCGGCTGCCACCTCCACTTCGAGCTCCACGTCCGCGGCGTCCCGGTCGACCCCGAGCCCGAACTGCGGCGCTGGGACGCCTACAGCTGACGTTCGAACCAGAGGTCGGCTTTCTCGTTGCTGTTGTAGGCAGGGACCTCGGAGTAGCCGGCGGCGCGGTAGAGGCCGATTGCCTCGGTCAGGTAGCTGGAGGTGTCGAGGCGGACTGCGCGGCAGCCGCGCTCGGCGGCGACCCGCTCGAGCTCGGCGAGGATCCGGCGGCCGAGACCGATGCCCCGGTGGGCGGGGGAGACGAACATGCTCTTCACCTCGGCGACCCCGGTATCGAGATGACGTACGCCGCCGAGCCCGGCAGGGTCGCCATCGACACGGGCCAGGAGCAGGACGCCGCCGGGTTCGTTCAGCTCTCTTGGCGGCCCCGCCGCGATTTCGGTCTCGAGGTCAACGGCGTCGCCGAGCGGCCCGTCCGACTCGCGGATGAAGACCTCATAGAGCCCCCGCACCTCCGGCGCATCCCGGCTTGCCGCTTCCAACTCCACGGTCATTGCGGGCGCGACGCTAACGGGTTGGTGAATTGAGTTCGCTGGGCTGCCACAATCGCTCGATGCCTAGAAATGATTTGTCTGCGTTGGAGCATCGCTTGTCTCAGTTGGTGATCCGAGGGGAGGCAGTGGTTGCCCGCTTCGAGGCAGTTGAGGCGCGTAGAGACGTGCGTGAAGCGAAAATCCAAGAGGACCGGCGTGAATGGGAGAAGGGCAATCGCAAAGTAAGGCAGAGCCTTGAAGCGACACTCCGCCGGATCGATCGCCGCCGCGCGGAAGAGAGCTAGAGCCCGAGCTCGTACTCGACCCATTCGGAGCGCTCGGCTCCGGTCGAGTCGTAGAGGCGCTGGGCGGTGTGGTTGTCGGGTGCCGTCGACCACTCCAGGCAGACGGCGCCGCGCTCGCGGGCGACTTCGGCGGCCGCCTCGATCAGGGCGCGGCCGACCCCCCGGCCGCGGGCATCGGCGGCGACGAAGAGGTCGTTCATCAGTACCGACTCGGCGGCCGCCAGCGAGCTGAAGTGCCAGTAGAGGCAGGTGTAGCCGAGGAAGAGGTCCTCGGCGCGGGCGCCGAGCAGGAGGCCGTCGGCGCTCGGGGCGAGGAAGCGGCGGAAGAAGGCGCGGTTGCGCTCGTCGTCGATTTCCTCGACCTCGTAGAAGCGCTGGTAGGCGGCGATCAGCGGCAGCAGCTGCTCGAACTGATCGGCGCTGACCGGGGCGATCTCGGGGGCGTCGCTCATCGCCTCACCGTAGCGGCCGCGGCGGTTCGCGCCACGCAAGGCGGCGACCACGGGCAGGGGACGCGCGCCGGCCGCCGTAAAACGACCCCACGTACCGGCAGCTGGCCCCGTCTAAGCTTTGGGGCCCCAGCCGGAGCTCATCGATCATCCCGATAGGAGGGGATTCCGCTGGCACGCCCGACTGACTCGAACGAGCAACTCCTCTGCAGCTTCTGTGGGAAGTCGCAGCGGCAGGTCAAAAAGCTGATCGCCGGCCCGGGCGTCTACATCTGCGACGAGTGCATCGACCTCTGCAACGAGATCATCGACGAGGAGCTGACGGCGCCGCCCGCCTTCGAGCTCGAGAACCTGCCGAAACCGCGCGAAATCCACGACGTGCTGGAGGAGTACGTGGTCGGCCAGGAGGCCGCCAAGCGCGCCCTCGCGGTCGCCGTTTACAACCACTACAAGCGCGTTCAGATCGCCCAGTCCGAAGAGGCCGACGTCGAGCTGCAGAAGTCGAACATCATGATGCTGGGGCCGACCGGGTGCGGCAAGACGCTGCTCGCCCAAACGCTGGCGCGGATCCTCAACGTCCCCTTCGCGATCGCCGACGCGACGGCGCTGACCGAGGCCGGCTACGTCGGCGAGGACGTCGAGAACATCCTCCTGAAGCTGATCCAGGCCGCCGACTTCGATGTCAAAAAGGCCGAAACGGGGATCATCTACATCGACGAGATCGACAAGATCGCGCGCAAGGCCGACAACCCGTCGATCACCCGTGACGTCTCCGGCGAAGGCGTCCAGCAGGCGCTGCTGAAGATCCTCGAGGGGACGACGGCCTCGGTGCCGCCCCAGGGCGGGCGCAAGCACCCCCACCAGGAGTTCCTGACCATCGACACGACCAACATCCTCTTCATCTGCGGCGGCTCCTTCGCCGAGCTCGACAAGGTGATCGAGCGCCGGGTCGGCGATCGCGGCATGGGCTTCGGCGCTGCGATCTCCTCGCGCGAGAAGAAGGACGCCGGCGAATGGTTCGAGCAGGTGCTGCCCGAGGACCTAGTCGAATACGGGCTGATCCCCGAGTTCATCGGCCGCCTGCCGGTGATCACCGCGATCCACCAGCTCAGCCGCGACGACCTGACCACGATCCTGACCGAACCGAAGCACGCGCTGACCCGCCAGTTCCAGCGTTTCTTCGAGTTCGACGACATCGAGCTGGTCTTCTCCGAGGACAGCCTCGAGGCGATCGCCGACAAGGCCCTGGAGCGCGAGACCGGCGCCCGCGGCCTGCGCTCGATCCTCGAGGAGACGCTGCTCGACGTCCAGTTCGAGCTGCCCTCGCGCCGCGACGTCACCAAGTGCGTCGTCACCAGGGAGACGATCACCGAGGGACGGCGTCCGACGCTGGTGACCGAGGCCGTCCATCAGGACATCGGCGCCGCCGAAGACCAGCTCGGCGAGGAAACCGCTTAGCGCCCATCAGGACGAGCGCCGCGCCGCCGCCGAGCAGGAGGGCGGCGCCACCTGGCGGCGAGGGCGGTGCTGACGCCGGCGAAGCCGCCGATCAGCGCGACCCCGATCGCGCCGCCGACCTGGCGGCAGGTGTTGTTGATCGCCGAGGCGATCCCGGCTCGGTCGGAGCCGAGCGCCTCGGTCGCGCCGGCGACGAGGCCGGGGACCGCGACCGCCATCCCGGTGCCTGACACTGCGAGTGCCAACCAGCCGGCGGGGCTCGAGATCGAGTCGCCGAGGAGGGCGGCGGCGAGGTAGCCGCAGCCGCAGGCGGCGAGCCCCCATCCCGCCGGCCGCCGTGGCCCGACGGCGGCGACGAGGCGCCCCGTGAACGGAGTGAGGAGGGAGAGTGGAACCGCCAGCGGGAGCACGTTGAGGCCGGTTTCGAGCGGCGAAAACCCCTGCTCCTGCTGGAGGAAGAGACTGATCGCGAAGAGCCCGCCGAGGGTGCCCAGGTTCATCAGCGCCGAGCCGAGGTTGGCGCCCGCGAACTCGGCGCGGCGGAACCAGCGCGGCTCCAGCATCGGCTCGGGACGGCGGATCTCGGCGCTGACAAAGACCGCGGGGGCGGTGATCGCGACCGCACCGCCGAGCAGGGCTGGAATCGAGGTGAAGCCCTCCCTGCCGCCCTCGATCAAGGCGAAGACCGCGGCGGCGAGCGCGACCGTTCCCAGGCCGACGCCGGCCAGGTCGAGGCGGCGGCCGCGCGCCGTCGGGCTCGCGGGAAGGAAGGCGATGGCCAGCGCCAGGGCGACCGCCGTCAGCGGCAGGTTGAGCCAGAAGACGGCGCGCCAGCCGAGCGGCCCGACCAGCAGCCCGCCGACGACCGGGCCGGCGACCAGCGCCGAGCCGCCGATCCCGGCCCAGATGCCGATCGCCCGCGGCCGCTCCGCCGGGTCGGAATGGAGCTGGTTGACGATCGCCAGCGAGGTCGGCAGGATCGCCGCCGCGCCGATTCCCTGGGCGACCCGGGCGCCGATCAGGAAAGCGGAATCCGGGGCGAGGGCGCAGGCGACGGAGGCGAGGCCGAAGAGGCCGAGGCCGAGGGTGAACAGGCGGGCGGCGCCGAGCCGGTCGGCGAGGTCGCCGGCGCCGAGCATGAAGCTGGCGAGGACGAGCGCGTACGCGTCGACGACCCACTGCAGCTCTGCGCGCGAGGCGCCGAGCCCGGAGCCGATCCCGGCGAGGGCGTTGACGATCGTGACGTCGAGGAGGACGAAGAAGTAACCGGCGCTGGCAACGGCCAGTGCCCGTCGCCGCTCGCCCGGGGCGATCGTCTCGGAGCCCATGCATTCACCGTAGGTGCGAAATGGTTCGGTCCCGGCCGAATCGTCGAGCTCCTACGCTGTGGACATGGAGGGCGACGCAGATATCGCCGCGGCGGCGGCCCTGATGGCGGATCCGAGCCGCGCTGCGGTCCTCGTCGAGCTGACCGACGGCCGCGCCCTGCCGCCCAGCGAGCTGGCCGAAGTCGCCGGCGTCTCGCGCTCGACGATGAGCGAGCACCTGGCGAAGCTCGAGCGGGCCGGGTTCGTCACCGTTGAGCGCGGCGGCCGCAACCGCTACTTCCGTCTCGCCGGTCCCGAGGTCGCGGCGGCGGTCGAGTCGCTGTCGGCGCTGGCCCCGCGCTTCCCGGTCCGCTCGCTGCGCCAGTCCAACCGCGCCGGCGCGCTCGGGGCCGCCCGCACCTGTTACGGCCACCTTGCCGGCCGGCTCGGCGTCGGGATCACCGAGGCGATGGCGGAGCGGGGCTGATCGAGCGCGAAGGCGACATCTTCCTCGCCACCGAGGTGGGCCAGCGTTGGCTGCGCGAGCTCGGTGTCGCGAAGCCGCCGCGGGCGGGGCGGACCTGCAACGACTGGAGCGAGCGCCGCCCGCACCTGGCCGGCAAGCTCGGGGTCTCGCTGGCCAAGCAGCTATTCGCGCTCGAGTGGATCGAGCGCACCGCGGCGCCACGCGCGGTCCGCGTCACGGACACGGGCCGCCGCAAGCTGCAGGCGCTGCTCGGCCTTGAGGTCTAGGCGTGGCGCTTTTGTCGACGGTGCGTGGACAAAAGCGCCACTAGACTCGGCGCCGATGGACGCCGAGCGCCTGAAAGCCCTGGAAGCGACGACCCGTTACGAGCCCGCCGAGGTCGAGTCGCGGATCTTCGCCGAGTGGATCGCCGGCGGCTATTTCCACCGGCCCGCCGAGGGCACTCCCGACGAGAACTTCTCGGTCGCGATCCCGCCGCCGAACGTGACCGGCGCCCTGCACATGGGCCACGCGCTGAACGGCTCGATGCAGGACGCGCTGGTGCGCCTGAACCGGATGCGGGGCCGCAACACGCTCTGGATCCTCGGCACCGACCACGCCGGCATCGCCACCCAGGCGGTGGTCGAGAAAGAGCTGCGCAAAGAAGGGAAGACGCGTCAGGAGCTCGGCCGCGAGGCGTTCGTCGAGCGGGTCTGGGAGTGGAAAGCCGAGTACGGCTCGCGGATCGTCGAGCAGTACAAGCGGCTCGGCGCCTCCTGCGACTACGAGCGCGAGCGCTTCACCCTTGACGCCGACTACGTCCGCGCCGTCTACCGGGTCTTCAAGCAGCTCTATGACAAGGGCTACATCTACCGCGACAACTACATGGTCAACTGGGACCCGGGCTCGCGCTCGGCGATCTCCGACCTCGAGGTCGAGAACCGGGAAGTCGAGGACGCCCTCTACTCGATCGACTACCCGGTCGAGGATTCGGATCAGGTCCTGACCGTCGCCACCGTGCGACCGGAGACGATGCTGGCCGACACCGCCGTCGCCGTCAATCCGGGCGACGAGCGCTACGCCGACCTGGTCGGGCGGCACTGCGTCCTGCCCCTCGTCGGGCGGCGGCTGCCGATCATCTCCGACGAGCACGTCGACGTCGAGTTCGGCACCGGGGCGCTGAAGATCACCCCCGGCCACGACGTCAACGACTTCGAGATCGGCCGCAAGCACGGGCTCGAGGAGCTGACCGTGATCGGCGAGGACGGTCGCATGAACGAGGAGGCCGGCGAGTACGCGGGGATGGCGATCGCCGAGGCGCAGACCGCGATCGTCGCGGCGCTGCGGGCCGAGGGCCGGCTGCGCGCCGAGGAGCCCTACGTCCACTCGGTCCCCTTCTCGCACCGCTCCGGCGAGCGGATCGAGCCGCTGATCTCGCTGCAGTGGTTCTGCCGCATGGACGAGCTGGCGAAGCCGGCGATCGAGGTCGTCGAGCGCGACGAGGTGCGGATCGCGCCCTCGCAGTGGAAGCGCGTCTACCTCGACTGGATGCGGGAAATCCGGCCCTGGTGCGTCTCCCGCCAGCTCTGGTGGGGGCACCGGATCCCGGTCTGGTACTGCGACCCCTGCGAAGAGACGATCGTCGCCGAGCAGGCGCCTGAGCGCTGCGGCCAGTGCGGCGGCGAGCTGCGCCAGGAGGAAGACGTCCTCGATACCTGGTTCAGCTCTGCGATCTGGCCCTTCGCGACCCTCGGCTGGCCCGACGAGACCCCTGAGCTGCGCGCCTTCTACCCGACCAGCTTCCTCACCACCGCCCGCGAGATCCTCTTCCTCTGGGTGGCGCGGATGATCATGACCGGGATCGAGTTCGCCGGCGACGTCCCCTTCCGCGACGTCTACGTCCACTCGGTGATCCAGGCCCGCGATGGGCGGCGGATGTCGAAGAGCCTCGGCACCGGGATCGATCCGCTCGAGGAAATCGACGTCCACGGCGCCGACGCCCTGCGCTTCGGCCTGCTGGCGATGTCCTCGACCCAGGACGTGCGCTTCTCCGACGCCAAGGTCGAGCAGGGCCGCGACCTGGCGAACAAGCTCTGGAACGCCAGCCGCCTGATCCTGCTCAACACCGCCGAGGGGGTGGAGCCGGCGCCGCGGCCGCTGCACGTCGAGGACCGCTGGATCCTCTCGCGGCTCGAGCAGACGATCGCCTCGGTGACCGGGAAGCTTGAGACCTACGACTTCGCCCACGCCGTTCAGGAGGCCTACTCGTTCTTCTGGCGCGACCTCTGCGACTGGTACCTGGAGATCGTCAAGCCGCGCCTCTACGACGGCGAGGAAGAGGTCTCGGCGACCCTGCTCTACGCGCTGGAGCGCGTCCTCGGCCTGCTGCACCCGGTGATGCCGTTCGTCAGCGAGGAGATCTGGTCCTTCCATCCGGCCCGCGCCGGCCACCTCGCCGTCCGCCCGTTCCCGGTTGCCGACGGGGCGCTGATCGACGCCGCCGCCGAGAGCGACGTCGAGGGCGGGATCGAGCTGACCCAAAAGCTGCGCGCCTGGCGCGATCTCGCCGGGGTGCCGGCGGGGGCGGTGCTGGCGGCGACCACCGACGGTGTCGAGCCGCCGGAGTTCGTCGCCCGCCTCTCGCGCTTCGAGTTCGACAACACACCTGTTCGGCTTCGTTCCGGTCGCGAAGAATCAGATATGCACGCTCCCTCCACCCCGCCTCACGAGGGCTCCGAGCCGGTCGCCTCGGTCGGCCCGGTCCGCGTCCTCGCCTCCGACCAGCTCGACGGCGAGGCGGTCGCGGCGCGGCTGGCGAAGCGGCGCGAGGAGCTGCGGGCCGAGGTCGAGCGCGGCGAGCGCAAGCTCGGCAACCAGGGCTTCGTCGCCAAGGCACCGGCTGAGGTCGTCGAGGAGGAGCGCGGCAAGCTCGAGCGCTACCGCGCCGAACTGGCGGAGCTTGGCTAGCTTCGAAGCAGACGCCTACCTGGAGTCGCTGGAGCCGATCGGCTGGCGGCTGGGGCTGGAGCGGATGTACAAGCTGACGACGGCGCTGGGGATGCCCCAGCACCGCTTCGGCTCGGTCCACGTGGTCGGCACCAACGGCAAGTCGTCGGTGACCCGGATGACCGCGGCGCTGCTCGAAGCCCACGGCGTCAGCGCCGGGGCCTGCCTCTCGCCGCACGCCGGGCGCTGGTCGGAACGGACCCAGGTCCGCGGCGAGGAGGTCGGCGCCGCCGAGTGGGCGGCGGCGGTCGAAGCCGTCGCCCGCGCCGCCGAGGGCGTCGACCGGACGCTGGAGGAGGGCGACGCGGTCACCCAGTTCGAGGCGGCGACGGCGGCGACCTTCGTCGCCCTTGCCAGCGCCCGGGTCAAGGCGGCGGCGATCGAGGCCGGGCTCGGCGGCCGCCTCGATGCGACCAACACGATCCCCTCGCGGGTCACGGTGCTGACCTCGGTCGGCCTCGACCACACCGAGTGGCTGGGGGAGACCGAGCTCGAGATCGCGGCCGAGAAGCTGGCGGTGCTGCGCGACCAGACGACGCTCGTCCTCGGTCGCGTCTCGGCCGCCGTCGCCGAGCTCGCCGAGCGGACCGCGGCGGAGCGGGGGGCACGGCTGGTGCGGGCTCCGGAGGACCCGGGGCCGGAGCTCGAGCTGGCGGCGCCCGGGCGCTTCCAGCGCCGCAACTTCGCTCTGGCGATGAGCGCGGCCGAGGCCTTCCTCGACGCACCTCTCGATCCGGCGGCGACTGCCGAGGTCGCCGCCAACCTCACAGTCCCCGGCCGGCTCGAGCGGATTGCCGCAGCGCCGCCGACCTACGTCGACGCCGCCCACAACCCCGATGGCTTCGCCGCCCTCGCCGAGGCACTGCCCGGGGTCGTCGGCGAGCGGCGCGTCGTCGCCTGCCTGGCGATCCTCGCCGACAAGGACGCCCGGGCGATGATCGCGGCGCTGGCGCCGGTTCTCGACCACGCGGTCTGCACCGAGATCCCGGCGGCGGCGCTGGCCGGGCACGGACGTCCCGGGGTCCGCCCATGGCCGGCGGCTGAACTAGCCGCGATCTGCGCCGGGGAGGGGCTCGCGGCGGAGGCGGAGCCGCGCTTCGAAGCGGCTTTGCAGAGCGCTTCCGCGCTCACTTCGGCTCCTCCCGAGGGGCTTTTGCTGGTCACCGGCTCGCACTACGGCATCGCCCCCGCCCGGGCGCTGCTCGCCTGAGGACTGTGCGAGGATTTGGCGATGGATCGCGGTGCCGGCTCCCAGTTGCTGTCGATGATGGGGCTGGTCGCTGCGGTCGTCGCGATCGTGATCCTCGTCTTCTTCGGGGTCGGCTACCTGTTCGGAAGGCTGTTCCTCTGAGGAAAATCGATCGGCCGCGTACCGTTAACAGGGTTCGCGGAGGTCGCGGCGAAGTAGACTGCCGCTCCCTTCACCCGGGTAGGCGCCCCAAATGTCACTAGCGATCTTCGGTATCACCAACAACGGCCTCAACCTGGCCGCGACCCTTTTCCTGCTGATGCTGGTTGTCCTCTGGCTGGCGCTGATCGTCTACACGTACCTGGACGCGCGCCGCCGGATCTCCGACCCGTTCCTCGTCGCCTGCGCGACCGTCGCCTCCTTCTTCCCCTTCATCGGCACCGCCGTCTACGCGATCGTGCGCCCGCCCGAGTACCTCGAGGACGCCCACGAGCGGGAGCTCGAGATCCGCGCCGCCGAGCTGCGCGTGCGCCAGCTGAAAGACCAGACCTGCCCCAACTGCGAATACCAGATCGAGAAGAACTTCCTCCGCTGCCCGAACTGCCAGCGCCGGCTCAAGGACCCGTGCCCGAGCTGCAGCAAGCCGGTCGACCCGCGCTGGGGGCTCTGCCCCTACTGCGAAACCGCGCTCGCCGGCCGCGAGAAACGCGAGCGGCGCCCGCAGAAACGCGAGCGGCGCCCAGAGGCTTCCCAATCGCGCGAGGCTGCGCCAAAACGACAGGCTTCGCGCCGCAAAAAAGCGCCGGCGGGCGGGGATAGGAAAGGATCCGAGGACGCTCCTCGCAGTGAGGCGGCACGCGCCGCGGCCGAGGAGCCGTCCACCCCCACCACTGAACAAAGGAGCCCCCGCCGTGAGCCGGACCCTGATCCTCGTCAAGCCTGACGCCTTCGAGCGCGCCCTGACCGGCGAGGTGATCGCCCGCTTCGAGCGCAAGGGCCTGCGCATCGTCGCCCTCAAGACCCTCGTCGCCGACACCTCGATCGCCCACAGCCACTACGCCGAGCACACCGAGAAGCCGTTCTTCGGCGAGCTGGTCGAGTTCATCACCGGCGGCCCGCTGGCGGCGATCGTCTTCGAGGGCGTCGAAGCGGTGCCCGCGGCGCGCCAGGTGATCGGCGCCACCAACCCGATCGAGGCGGCCACCGGCTCGATCCGCGGCGATTTCGCCCTCGAGGTGACCTACAACATGGTCCACGGCTCCGACTCGGACGAGTCGGCCGAGCGCGAGATCGAGATCTGGTTCCCAGAGCTCGCCTAGAAGGTCCCCTGGGCGTCGTCCTCGCATCCGGCTCACCGCAGCGGCGGGAGATCCTCGCCAAGCTCGGGCTCGAGTTCGAAGTCGTCGTCCCCGGGGTCGAGGAGCTGGAGGACGGCGATCCCGCCCACCTCGTGGTCGAGAACGCGCGCCGCAAGGCGCGCGCCGTCGAGGCCGGCGCCGGGGCGACGGTGATCGCCTGCGACACCGACGTCGTCCTCGACGGCGAGGTGCTCGGCAAGCCGGCCGACGCCGCCGACGCGCGCGCCTACTTAGACCGCATGTCGGGCCGCCCGCACGAGGTGCTGAGCGGCCTCGTCGTCCTCGCCGGCGGCGAGGAGCGCTGCGGCCTCGAACGCACGACCGTCGTCTTCAAGCCGCTCTCCGAGGCCGAGAAGGAGCGCTACGTGCGCTTCGGCGAGTGGGAAGGGCGCTCGGGCGGCTATGCGATCCAGACGTTGGGCTCGACCCTGGTCGAGCGCCTCGAGGGCAGCGTCTCCAACGTGGTCGGCCTCCCCGTAGGCCTCCTCGCCGAGTTGGCACCGGAGCTCTTCCAAGGGCTCGGCTGAAAACGCAGTTCCGCTCGCTATGCGGGCATAAATGCGTTTTCAGCCTTTAGGGGCGTCTGGTTTCATAGGCCATGGGCTTTTTCAGCCGGCTTGCGCGGCTGGGGGGCCGCGACATGGCGGTCGACCTCGGCACGGCCAACACGCTGGTCTACGTGCGCGGGCGCGGGATCGTGCTCTCCGAGCCGTCGGTGGTCGCGATCGACTCAATTGACGGCGAGGTGCAGGCGGTCGGGATCGAGGCGAAGCGGATGCTCGGCCGCACGCCGGGCACGATCAGCGCGATCCGCCCGCTCAAGGACGGCGTGATCGCCGACTTCGACATCACCGAGCAGATGCTGCGCCACTTCATCAAGACGGTCCACTCGTTCCGCTTCGCCCACCCGCGGGTCGTCGTCTGCGTTCCCTCCGGCGTCACCGGGGTCGAGAAGCGTGCGGTCGAGGAGGCCTGCCTCTCGGCCGGCGCCAGCAAGGCGTACCTGATCGAGGAGCCGATGGCGGCCGCGATCGGCGCCGGGCTGCCGGTCGCCGAGCCGACCGGCTCGATGATCGTCGACGTCGGCGGCGGCACCACCGAGGTCGCGGTGATCTCGCTCGGCGGGATCGTCGTCTCGCAATCGATCCGGGTCGGCGGCGACGAGCTCGACGAGGCGATCGTCAGCCACTGCAAACGCACCTACAAACTGGCGATCGGCACGCAGACGGCGGAGAAGGTGAAGCTCGAGATCGGCTCCGCTTCGCGCCTGGCGCAGGAGATGGAGACCGAGATCCGGGGCCGCGACCTGGTCGCCGGGCTGCCGAAGACGGTGACGCTGGGCTCCGAGGAGGTCCGCGAGGCGCTCGAAGAACCGGTCGGCCACATCGTCGACGCGGTCAAGGAGACGCTGGACAGAACGCCCCCGGAACTCGCGGGTGACATCATGGAACGCGGCATCACCCTCGCCGGCGGTGGTGCGCTGCTGCAAGGCTTCGAGCAGCGCCTGCGCGACGAGTGCCAGATGCCCTGTCGACTGGCAGAGTCGCCGTTGACGTGCGTGGCCATCGGCTCGGGCAAATCGCTCGAGGAGTTCGAGGCGATCCACCGAGCCCGTAGGAAGAACACGAGTTAGGTCTATTCACACGTGTACCGAAAGCAAGTTCGCCGCCGCCGGGCGCTGCTGGCGCTGTTGATCATCGGCTCCTTCGCGCTGCTGACGATCACCTACAGCCGTGGCTCGAACGGCATCCAGCGCGGGGTCAGCACGATCTTCAGCCCGATCCAGTCGGCTGGCGACCGGGCGCTGAAGCCGGCCCGCGACCTCGTCAACTGGTTCGACGAGACCTTCGACGCGAAGGGCGAAAACGGCAAATTGCACACCGAACTGGAAACGGCGCGCAAGCAGGCGGTCGGCGCTCAGGCGGCGCTCGACGAAAACCAGCAGCTGCGCAAGATCTTGAAACTCGACGAAAGCGGAGCGATCCCTTCGGGCTATGACCCGGTTACGGGGAGGGTGATCGCGCGCTCGCCCACGGTCTGGTTCTCCGACGTCACCCTCGACGTCGGCAGCGGCGACGGCCTCGCCGTCAACGACCCGGTCGTCAACGGCGACGGCCTCGTCGGCACCGTCAGCGCCGTCACCCCGAGCAGCTCCGAGGTGATGCTGATCGCCGACCATTCCAGTGCCGTCTCGGCCAAGGTCGTGCCGAAGGGCGTCCAGGGCGTGGTCCGGCCCTCGGTCGGCGACCCCAGCGACCTGATCCTCGACTTCATCGACACGACGCGGGCAGTCCACGCCGGCCTCGTCGTCGTGACCGCGGGCTGGCGCGCCCAGGGCCTGGCCTCGAAGTTCCCGCCCAACATCCCGATCGGCGAAATCACCGAAGCCGGGATCGTCGAACAGGAGGCCCAGCAGCAGGTCCACCTGCGGCCCTTCGCCGACCTCGCCAACCTCGACCTCGTCCAAGTGCTGACGGGCGGGTCACGCCAGTGATCCTGACCCCGAAGATCATCGTCCGCCTGCTCCTGATCGGCGTCCTCGGCGTCCTCCTGCAGCTCTCCTTCTTCTCCCAGGTCGCCGTCTTCCACACGACCCCCGACGTGCTGCCGGCGCTGGTCGTCTGCCTCGGCCTGCTCGGCGGCTCGATGACCGGCGCGGTCAGCGGCTTCGCGATCGGGTTCCTGCTCGACTGCCTGCTGATCGAGCCGCTCGGCGGCGGCTCGCTGGTTCTGCTCACGGTCGGCTACCTGGCTGGGCTCTTCCGCGAGCGCTTCGAGATTCACACCAGCCTGGTGCCGCCGCTGCTCTGCATGGTCCTCACCTTCCTCGCCGAGCTCGGCTTCGGCGCGGTCGAGGTGATGCTCGGCCTCGACGGCACGGTCAGCCCGTTGGTGATCCGGCAAATGCTGATCCAGAGCGCCTTCGCCTTCGTCCTCGGCTGGCCGATCTACCTCGGCGTCAAGCGCGCCCTGCGCCCGGCCCTGGTCGAGGAGCCGGTGCGGCCGCCGCGGCGCCCGCGACGGCCGACGGTGCTGGGAGCCTGAGGAGCCATGAGTAGCGAGCGTCACAGCCTTATATTCCGCGAGCGGAGCAGGGCGAACGAGGTGTTCTGAATGTTCCCGCGGCCCGAGGACATCCCCCGCCGCAGCCGCCTGGGGCTGCGGATCGCGGTGCTCGGCGGCATCGCCGTCGCCCTCTTCGCGGTCCTCTTCTTCCGCCTCTGGAGCCTGCAGGTGCTCGACGGCCCTCACTACCTGGCCGAGGCGCAGAACAACCGCACGCGCGAATACCGGGTGCTGGCGCCGCGCGGGGACATCCTCACCCGTGACGGTGAAGTCCTGGTCGACAACCGCACCAGCCTGGCGCTGCTGCTGGCCACGGACAAGCTGCCCAGCGACCCGGCGGACGAAACCAAGGAGCTGACCGAACTCGGGGACCTCTCCCACATGTCGCTGAAGAAGGTGCGGCGGACGATCCGCGAGCAGGAAGAAGTCGCCGCCGGGGCGCCGATCACCCTGCGCCGCGACGTCGGCTACGACCTCGTCTACTACATCGAAGAGAACCAGGGCCGCTTCCCCGGCGTCTCGGTCCAGCGCGTCTTCGTCCGCCACTACCCGGACGGCAGCGAGGCCGCCCACGTCGTCGGCAGCGTCGGCGAGATCTCCGAAGAAGAGCTGAAAGAGGCGAAGTACAAGAGCCTCGAACCGGGCGACGAGGTCGGCCAGAGCGGCAGCGAGTACGTCTATGACGAATACCTGCGTGGGAAGCCGGGGGTGACCCGGATCCAGGTCAACGCGCTCGGGCAGCCAACCCCCGGCGGCCAGCTGGTCTCCGAACCGCCTACTCCGGGCGACAACCTGGTCCTGACCCTGAACCCGGAAGTGCAGGCGGCCGGCGAAGCGGCGCTCGCCGAACGCGGCCTGCCGGGTGCCTTCGTGACGATGAGCATCGACAACGGAGAAATCCTCGGGATGGGCTCGTTCCCGACCTACGACCCCTCGATCTTCACCCACCCGATGACGCAGAAGCAGTACGACGCGCTGGTCAACGATCCGATCGCGGCGCCGATCGTCGATCGCGCCACCGAAAGCGCCTACCCCACCGGGTCGACCTACAAGATCATCACTGCCCTGGCGGCGCTCGAAAACGGCGTCATCACCCCCCAGAGCTCGATCTTCGACAACGGCTTCATCGAAATCGCCGGCGAAAAATTCAAGAACGCCGGCGGCGTTGCCAACGGGCCGCTGACCCTGGTCCCGGCGCTGCAGGTCTCCTCCGACGTCTTCTTCTACGAACTGGGGCTGCGGATGTGGGACAAGAACTACCTGCAGCAGTGGTCGCACGAGCTCGGCATCGGACGCCCGACCGGGCTCGACCTCGGCAACGAATCGGAAGGCCTGGTGCCGTCGAAGAAATGGCGCGACGAACTGTTTGCCAACGGCGAAACCGAACGCCCATGGTCGGCCGGCGACAACGTCCAGCTGGCGACCGGACAGGGCGACCTGCAGACCAACCCGCTGCAACTGGCGATCGCTTACGCGACGCTCGGCACCGGCGGCACCGTCCCGACCCCGCACGTCGGCAAGGAAGTCGAGGACGCCGCCGGTCGCGTAGTCAAGGAATTCGAGTTCCACTCTCGCCGCCACGTGAAGATCGACCCGGGCTCGCGGCAGGCGATCCTCGAAGGCCTGCACGAGGCGGCGCAGGTCGAACCGGGCACGGCGGCAGGCGTCTTCGGCGGCTTCCCGGTGCCGATCGCGGGCAAGACCGGCACCGCGGAACGCCCGGGACACGCCGACCAGTCGTGGTTCGTGGCGCTCGCCCCGTACCCTGACCCGCGTATCGTCACTGTCGTGACCATGGAGGAAGGCGGCTTCGGAGCCGAATCCGCCGCCCCGGGGGCCCTGAAGATCCTCGAGGCCTACTTCAACAAGCAAGCCAGCGAAGTCTCCAGCTCCGGCGGAGCCGAATAGATGAACACGATTCGCGCCCGACAGATGAGGCCCCAGCCTTTCTCCGTCCAGTCCGGCCTCGCCGAGCGGCTCGGCCTCGCCCACTTCGACTGGCCGCTGACCTGCGCCGCCGTCGCCCTGCTCGGATTCAGCGCCTTCACCCTCGCCCAGGCGACGACCCACGACGTCCCCGGCAGTCCCGACTACTACGTCAACCGCCAGGTCGTCTACGGCCTGATCGGCGTGCTCGGGATGCTGGTCCTCAGCCGCATCGACTACTCGCGCTTCCGCGAGCTGCGGGTCGGGATCTACACCTTCCTCTGCGCCAGCGTCGCCCTCGTCTTCGTCTTCGGCTTCGCAGCCCGCGGCTCACGGCGCTCGTTCGAACTCCCGTTCTTCAGCTTCCAGCCCTCCGAGCTCGGCAAGCTCCTGCTCGTCCTCGCCCTCGCCGGCTTCGTCATCGACGGCGCCAGGCGCGGCTCCGCGACCCAGCGGACGATCCGTTATCTGGCTCTCGGACTGGCGCCGGCGGCCCTCGTCTTCCTCCAGCCCGACCTCGGCACCTCGATGGTGTTCGTCGTCGCGACGCTCGCCGTGATGTACTTTGGGGGTGTCCCTTGGACGCACTTTGCGATCATTGGCGCGGCGCTCGTCGCGCTCATCTCCCTTGTCCTCGTCGTGGCCCCGGCAGTCGGGGTCCCCGTCTTGAAGGGCTACCAGGAGGAACGACTGACTTCTTTCCTAAACCCGCACGAACACGAACAGGGTGCGGGTTACCAGCAGGCTCAATCGGTGACCGCCATCGGCTCCGGTCAAAAGACCGGCCGCGGCGATCACGCCACCCAAACGCGGCTCGACTTCGTTCCCGAGCGGCACACCGACTTCATCTTCGCGGTGATCGGTGAGCGCTACGGGTTCATGGGCGCCGCGTTCGTCCTATCCCTTTACGCCCTGCTCTTCTGGCGGGCGCTGCGGATCGTGACGCTCTCGAAGAACTCCTACGGAACCTTGGTCGCGGGCGGCATCGCCGTCTCGCTGCTGTTTCAGGTCTTCGTCAACGTAGGGATGAACCTCGGGATCATGCCGATTACCGGCATCCCCTTACCGCTGATGAGCTACGGAGGTTCCTCCGTGGTCGCCACCTTCCTGGCGGTCGGCGTGCTTCAGAGCATCAACATCCAAGCGCATCTCGGTCAGAGGGGAAGGTTCGCCTGGTGATGCCCCCTGTTCGGCATCCCGGCCCTGCGTACCAACCCACTGAAACTGAGCTGAACTAAATGAAAAAAACGATTTTGGTCTCCGCCGAGCGCGGCGAGACCCGTGTTGCCGTTCTCGAGTCGAAGACGAAAGGCGGCAAGGCCGACGTCGCCGAGCTCTACATGGAGCGGCGCGGCCGGCGCTCGATCGTCGGCAACATCTACAAGGGCAAGGTCGACAACGTCCTGCCCGGGATGGAGGCCGCCTTCGTCGACATCGGCCTCGAGCGCAACGGCTTCCTTCACGTCGACGAGATCGTCCTCCCCGACGGCCAGCAGGCGCCGAAGCGCGGCCGCGGCTCGGGGCGGCGGATCAACGAGCTGATCAAACCGGGCCAGGAGATCCTGGTCCAGGTGGTCAAGGACCCGCTGAAGACGAAGGGCGCCCGGCTCTCGATGAACGTCTCGATCGCCGGCCGCTACCTGGTCTACGCGCCGCAGGGCTCGGGCGTCGGTGTCAGCCGCCGGCTGACCGACTCCGAGCGAGACCGCCTGCGCAAGATGGTCGACCGCACCTACAAGGGCCCCGGCGGCCTGATCGTCCGCACCGCCGCCCACGGCGCGAAAAAATCCGACTTCGTCCGCGAGATCGCCTACCTGCAGCGGCTCAACGAGGTGCTCGAACGGCGCAGCGAGTCGATCAAGGCGCCGGCGATGGTCTTCCAGGAGGCCGACCTCTCGGTCCGCGTCCTCCGCGACGTCTTCCTCAACGAGTTCGAGAAGGCGATCATCGACAACGAGAAGCAGTTCGAGCGGGTCACCGGCTTCTTCCAGCGCACGGCGCCGGAGCTGGTCGGCGGCGTCGAGCTCTACGAGGGCAAAAAGCCGCTGTTCGAGAAATTCAGGATCGACGAGGAGATCGAGTCGACCCTGAACCGGCGGGTCGACCTGCCGTCCGGCGGCTACCTGGTGATCGACTACGCCGAGGCGCTGACCGTGATCGACGTCAACAGCGGCAGCTTCACCGGCCGCGGCAAAGGCGGCCTCGAGGAGACGATCACCAAGGTCAACACCGAGGCGGCCGAGGAGGCGGTGCGGCAGCTGCGGCTGCGCGACATCGGCGGCATCATCGTCATTGACTTCATCGACATGGCGCGCGCCTCGAACCGGGACAAGGTCCTGAAGACGATGCGCAAAGCGCTCGACGCCGACAAGTCGAAGAGCTACGTGGTCGAGGTCTCGCCGCTCGGCCTGGTCGAGATGACGCGCCAGAACGTGACCGACGGCGTGCGCGAGATCCTGACCGAGAACTGCCCGACCTGCCACGGCGAGGGGGTCGTGCTCTCGGCCGAGACCGTCGCCCTCGACGGGCTGCGGAAGATGCGCGAAATCGCCGCCGACGACGGTGACGCCGAGGCCTTCCTGGTCCGGGTCAACCCGAAGGTCGCCCGCGAGCTGACCGACCCCGACAGCGGCCTCGCCGAGCTCGAGGACGAAACCGGCAAGCGCTTCCACTTCGAGGGCGGCGACGCGCTGGCGATCGAGACCTTCGAGGTGGTCGAGCAGGGCACCCGCGAGGAGATCGAGGAGCGGGCGCTGCCGTTCAAGGTCGGCGAGGAGGTGCTGGTCAAGATCGACGAGCCCCACATGTACAACGCCGACGACGCGGTGGCCCGGATCGACTCCTACATCGTCAGCGTCACCGGCGGCGGTCGCTACGTCGGCGACCGCAAGCTGGTGCGGATCGAGGAGGTCGAGCGTTCGACCGCGGTCGCCTCGTTGCTGGGCGAGGATTCGCCCAACGGATCCGCGGCCGGCAGTGAAAACGGCTCCGAGCTAGAATCCGGCGCTCCTTCGCGCAAACGCAGTCGAGGCCGCCGGGGCGGTCGGGGGCGTTCGCGCGCCAAACAAGGCAGCAAAGAAGAGTGAGCATGTACGCAGTAGTCGAAACCGGTGGCAAGCAGTACAAGGTCGAGGAGGGCACCTCGCTGCTCGTCGACCGCCTCGATGCCAAGGAGGGCGACAAGGTCGCGCTGCGCGCGGTGATGTTCCGCGACAGCGACGTGATCGCCTCGCCGAAAGAGCTCGAGAAGGTCAAAGTCGAGGCGACGGTCGCCGAGCACCTGCGCGGCCCGAAGATCAAAGTCTTCAAATACAAGGCGAAGAAGGGCTACCGCAAACGCGCCGGCCACCGCTCGGAGCTGACCAAGCTCGAGGTGACCAGCCTCAAAGCCGGCGGCAAAGCGGCGCCGAAAAAAGCCGCCGCTGAGAAAAAAGCCGCGCCCAAAAAAGCTGAGAAAGAGGAGGCCTAGCGATGGCTCACAAGAAAGGTCTCGGGTCGAGCCGCAACGGGCGCGAATCCAACCCCAAGATGCTGGGCGTCAAGGTCTTCGCCGGCGAGCAGGTCCACGGCGGCGAGATCATCGTCCGCCAGCGCGGGACCAGGTTCTGGCCCGGCGAGGGCACCGGCCTCGGCCGCGACCACACGATCTTCGCCACCCGGCCCGGCAAGGTCGACTTCTTCACCGCCCGCAAGGGCCGCACGATCCGCGTCCTCGCCGACGACTGATCCGGCGCCGCGCCAGCGCCGTGGCAGTCCTTTGTCCCGCATGGCGACACAAAGGACTGCCACGGTCGGTCTAACCTCCGTCGCCGATGTACGACAAGGCGAAGATCTGGGTCGAGGGAGGGGGCGGCGGTGACGGCTGCATCTCCTTCCGGCGCGAGGCGCACGTGCCTCGCGGCGGGCCCGACGGCGGCGACGGCGGGCACGGGGGGGACGTGGTCCTGGTCTGCGACCCCTCGAAGCGGGACCTCGCCTTCCTCCGCGGCAGCAAGCACTTCCGCGGCCAGCGCGGCCGTCACGGCGAAGGCTCGAACCGGCAGGGGGCGCGCGGCGAAGACGTCGAGATCCTGGTGCCGCCGGGGACGCAGGCGAGCGCGGTCGACGGCAGCGCCGTCGACCTGATCGAGCCGGGTCAGGTCGCCGTCGTCGCCCACGGCGGCCGCGGCGGGCACGGCAACAAGCGCTTCGCGACCTCGACCCGGCAGGCGCCGCGCTTCGCCGAGAACGGCACCAGGGGCGAGGAGGACTGGATCGAGCTGCGGCTGAAGCTTCTCGCCGACGTCGGCCTGGTCGGGCTGCCGAACGCCGGCAAGTCCTCGCTGCTGGGGCGGCTGACGCGGGCGGCGCCGAAGGTCGCCGACTACCCGTTCACGACGCTCTCTCCGGCCCTGGGGACGATCGAAGGCGAGGACCGGCAGGCGGTGGTCGCCGACATCCCAGGGCTGATCGAGGGCGCCGCCGAGGGCGCCGGCCTCGGCCACGAGTTCCTCGCTCACGTCGAGCGCTGCGCGATGCTCGTCCACCTCGTCGACATTGCCCCGCTGGAGGGCGACCCGGTCGCCAATTACGAGACGGTCCGCGCCGAGCTCGCCGCCCACGGTGCCGGCCTCGAGCGGCTGCCCGAGCTGGTCGTGCTCAGCAAGCGCGACCTGGTCACGGCTGAGCTCGCCGACGCCGCGGTCGCCGAGTGGGAGGGCCGGGTCGGCGACAGGGTCCTCGGCGTCCTCTCGGTTTCGTCGGCGACCGGCGAGGGGCTCGACGAGCTGCGCAACCGGATCCTCGCCGAGCTGCCGGAGACGCCGGCGCCAGCAGCCGGCAGGGCCGAGGCCGTGGCCGAATTCGAGGCCGAGCACCGCGTCTACCGGCCCGCCGGCGAGGGCGGCTACTGGATCGAGCGCGAGGACGACGGCGGCTTTCGGATCATGGGCCGCGGCGTCGAGCTGCTGTTCGAGCGCCACGACACCAAGAACGAGGAAGCGCTCGCCTACCTCGAGCAGCGGCTGAAGGAGATCGGCGTCCTTGCCGCACTCGACCGCGCCGGCTTCGAGCCGGGGGACGACGTCCGGATCGGGGACCTGGAGTTCGAGCTCCACGTCTGACGTGGCGGGGGTCCCATGGCCGGACTCGTGATCTTCGACTGCGACGGGGTGCTGGTCGACAGCGACCGGATCTCGCTGCGGATTCAGGCGGAGCGGATCTCGGCGCTCGGGCTGCCGACGAGCTACGAGGACTGCGTCCGCGACTTCCTCGGCCTCGGCATGCCGGGGACGCTGCGAATCGTCGAGGAGCGGCTCGGTCGGCCGCTGCCGCCGGACAGCTGGACATCGCCGTAAGGGACGCGTTCCGCCGGGAGCTACAGCCTGTGCCAGGGGTGGTCGAGGCACTCGACGGGATCGAGCTGCCGACCTGCATCGCCTCCAGCGGCAGCCAGGAGAAGATGCGCCTCACGCTCGGCCTCACCGGCCTCCAGGATCGCTTCGCCGGTCGGATCTTCTCCGGCGAGGAAGTCCCGCGCGGCAAGCCGGCCCCCGACCTGTTCCTGCACGCCGCGGCGCGGATGGGAACGCCGCCGGGCGAATGTGTCGTCGTCGAGGACAGCCCGTTCGGCGTCGCTGCCGCCACCGCGGCCGGGATGTCGGTGCTCGGCTACGCGCCGGACGGTGATGACGAGCGCCTGGCTCGTGAGGGGGCGCGGACGTTCGTCTCGATGGCGGAGCTGCCTGCGCTCGTTTCAGGAGAGCGATGAGAGGCCGGCCGCGAGGGCGAAGCCGAGCACCGTCACCAGTCCCGCCCAGCGGCCGGCGTCGCGGCTCGCGTCGGGAATCATCGAGTCGATCAGCATCACCAGCAGGGCGCCGGCGGCGAAGCCGTCGATCGCCGCCTTGAACCTGCCGGAGGCGCCGTCGGCGAGCAGGAAGCCGGCCACGGTGGCGAGCGCGCAGATCGCGGCGACGCTGAGCCAAAGCCGCAGGATCGTTGCCCGCGAGGCGCCGGAGGCGCGCATCTCCCCGGCCGAGCCGAGCGACTCGGGCAGGTTGGAGACGAAGATCGCGACCAGCAGCGAGACGCTGACCCCGGCGCCGGCGGCGACGTTGATCCCGAGCACGAGCTGCTCGGGGATGCCGTCGAGGAAGGCGCCGAGCGCCAGCCCGGTGCCGCCCTCGCCGCCGAAGCGGCGGTCGACCAGCCAGTCGAGGGCGAAGTAGGTGAGGGCGCCGGCGCCGAGCCCGAGGCCGGTGACGACGGCGCCGCCGACCGCGATCCCCTCCTGCGCCAGCTCGAAGCTGACGGCGCTGATCAGCGCCCCGGCGCCGAAGGCGAGGACGAGGCCGATCCCGCGCGGGTGCCAGCGGCGGGCGAAGCTGAGCAGGGCGCCGAGCACCAAAGAGCTTGCGGCAAGTGCTCCCCAACCGATTGCCGCGCCCATCTCGGCTACTTTGCTCGCCATGACCCTGGTCGTCAAGCTCGGATCCTCGATCGTCGCCGCCGACGACGGTGAGCTGCGCGCCGACGTGCTCGACTCGGTCTGCGAGCAGGTCAGCGGCCTGGAGACGGGCGGAGAGCGGATCGTGATGGTCACCTCGGGGGCGATCGCGCGCGGGATCCGGCTGATGGAGCTGCCGGCCCGCCCGCGGGCGATGGACGAGCTGCAGGCCAGCTCCGCGATCGGCCAGGGGGACCTCTTCCGCGCCTACGAGAGCCGGCTCTCGAGTCACGGCACCCGTGCCGCTCAGGTCCTGCTCACCGCCGCCGACATCGCCGCCCGGACCAACTACCTGAACGCGCGGCAAACGCTGCAGCGGCTGATCGCCTGGGGTGTCGTGCCGGTGATCAACGAGAACGACACGACCGCGACCGACGAGATCAGCTTCGGCGACAACGACTTCCTCGCCGCGCAGGTTGCGCTGCTGCTCGACGCCCGCCTCCTGGTTCTGCTGACCAACGTCGACGGGGTCCATACGGGCGATCCGACGCAGGACGCCGACGCCAGCCTGATCGCCGAGGTGTCTGATTTCTGCGAGCTCGACGGGCTCGAGATCGGCGACCGCACCTCGGCCTTCGGCTCCGGCGGCATGCGCAGCAAGGTGGCGGCGGCGGAGATGGCGAGCGAGGCCGGGATCCCGGCGGTGATCTGCAACGGGACGGTGCCGGGGACGCTGGCGACGGCGGCGGCTGGTGGAGCCGCCGGCACCCGCTTCGCTGCCCAGGAGGGGCGCGAGTCGAGCTTCAAGCTCTGGCTCAAATACGCGAAGCCGGCCCGCGGCGAGATCGTCGTCGACGAGGGAGCCGCCCGGGTTCTGCGCGAGCGCGGTTCGAGCCTGCTCCCGGTTGGCATCGTCTCGGTGTCGGGAAACTTCGAAGCTGGCGACGCGGTGGGGGTCGAGGTCAATGGCGAAGCGATCGGCAAGGGGATCAGCGATTACTCGCTGCGCGAGCTGCGCCAGGTGCTCGGGATGAAGACCGACGCGGTCCGCGAGGTTCTCCCGCACGCCGCCGACGAGGTCATCCACCGCGACCGCTTCGTCCTCTTGTAGAGCCGAGGGAGACCAGCCTTCCCAGCTACCCTGTTGCGATGGCCACGACCACGACCAGCGTCGCCGAGTCCTGCGCTGCCGCGAAGAAGGCGGCACGGGTTCTGGCGAGCGCCACGACCGAGGCGAAGAACGCCGCTCTCGAGGCGACCGCGCGGCTGCTCGAGGAGCGCAGCGCCGAGATCCTCGAGGCGAACGCGGCTGACCTCGCCGATGAGCGCGCCGCCAACCTCAGCCAGGCGCTGCGCGACCGCCTCACCCTGACCGAAGCGCGGGTCGCGGCGATGGCCGAGGGCGTCCGCGTCGTCGCCGCCCTCGACGACCCGGTCGGCGAGGAGCTGGAACGGAAAACGCTGGACAGCGGGATCGACCTGCGCAAGGTGCGGGTGCCGCTCGGGGTCGTCGCGGTCGTCTACGAGGCGCGTCCGAACGTGACGATCGACTGCGCGGCGCTGACGATCAAGAGCGGCAATGCGATCGTCCTCCGCGGCTCACGCTACGCCGACCGCTCGAACACGGCGCTGGCGGCGGTGGCCCGCGAGGCGCTGGCCGAGGCCGGGCTGCCCGCCGACGCGGTGCTGCCGCTCTCCGGCGGCGGCCACGAGGAGCTGGCCGAGCTGGCGACCCAGGAGGGCTTGGTCGACCTGCTGATCCCGCGCGGGGGAGAAGGCCTGAAGAACGCGATCAAGGCGGTGGCGACGGTGCCGGTGATGTACGCGGCGGCCGGCAACTGCCACGTCTACGTCCACGCCGACGCCGACCTCGAGATGGCGCGGGCGATCGTCGTCAACGCCAAGACCCAGCGGCCCGGCGTCTGCAACTCGGCCGAGACGCTGCTGATCGACGCCGCGGTCGCCCCGGGCTTCGCGCCGGCGATCCTCTCCGACCTCGCCGAAGCCGGCGTCGAGCTGGTCGGCGACGAGCAGGTCCGCGCCCTCGCCGGCGACGCCGTCGTCGAGGCGGCCGCTGACGAGGACTGGGACGCCGAGTACCTGGAGCTGAAGCTCGCGGTCGCCGTCGTCGACTCGGTCGAGGAGGCGATCGAGCATGTCAACGCCCACGGCACCGGCCACTCGGAGGCGATCGTCACCGACTCCGACCCTGCCGCCGACGCCTTCGTCGCCGGGGTCGACGCCGCCGCCGTCTACGTCAACGCTTCGACCCGCTTCACCGACGGCTTCGAGTACGGGATGGGCGCCGAGATCGGCAACTCGACCCAGAAGCTGCACGCCCGCGGGCCGATCGGGATGCGCGAGCTGACCACGTTCAAGTACGTGGCGCGCGGCGACGGCCAGATTCGTGAGTAGCGCCGAGGGCCCGAACGGGGTCGGGGTACTGGGCTCGGCCTTCAACCCGCCGCACCTCGGCCACTTGGCGCTGGCCCAGGAGGCGCTCTGGCAGCTCGGGCTCGAAGAAGTGATCCTGGTCCCGACCGGCACCGCACCGCACAAGCGGATCGCCGACGACCCCGGCCGCGAGCTGCGGATGACGATGACCCGGCTTGCCGCCGCCGACGACTCGCGCTTCTCGGTCTCCTCGCTGGAGGTCGACCGCGAGGGACCGTCCTACACGTATGAGACCTTGGAGCTGCTTGCCGAGGAACGAGGCCAAACCGAGCTGGTGTTCGTGATGGGGGCGGACGCCGCCGTGGGCCTCGAGAGCTGGCGCAACCCGGAGCGTGTCGTCGAGCTGGCGCGCCTCGCGGTCGCCCGCCGCGCCGGCGTCTCCGACGCCGAGGTGGCGGCGGTGATGCGCAGCCTCGGTGCGGAGGGGCGGGCGACGATGCTGGAGATGCCGCAGTTCGGCGTCTCCTCCTCCTCGGTCCGCGAGCGCGCCGCCGCGGGACGGCCGCTGCGCTATCTGGTGCCCGCCGCGGTGGCCCGCTTGATCGAAGAAAAGGGGATCTACGCGTGACCAAGATTCAGTCGGAGATATTGGCGCGCCGCCTGGCGGCGCTGGCCGACTCGAAAAAAGCCGAGGACATCGTCGTCCTCGACATGCGCGGCCTCGTCGCCTACACCGATTTCCTCGCGATCTGCACCGCTCGCAACGAGCGCCAGGCACGGGCGATCGTCGACGAGGTGCGGGTCCGGTTGAAGCGCGAGCTCGGCCTCTTGCCGGGCGGCGCTGACGACGCCGGCGAAGCGGGGTGGTCGATTCTCGACTACCTCGACTGCGTCCTGCACGTGTTCACGGTCGAGGCGCGGGACCGCTACCAGCTCGAGGATCTGTGGCGCGAGGCGCCGCGTCTGGAGCTCGAGCTCGACGCCCCCGAGGAAGCCTCGGCGGCAAGCGCCTGAGACCGTCTTTACGACGGCGGGCTTGTGTGACGAAATTACGTCCGAAGGCGGCCCTACGGTGCCGCGCATGGGAAGTTTCCGGTGGTCCCTGTTCGGCTACAGCCGCCCCGAGGTGGACGGTGCGATCAACGCCCGCAATGGCGAGATCATGGAGCTGCGCTCGTCGCTTGCCGACCGAGCCGAACAGCTCGCCGTGCAGGAAGAGGAGACGACCACGCTCTCGGGGATGGTGATCGAGCGCGAGCGTGAGATCCGCGACCTCTCCGAGCGCTTGCGCGAGGCCAACGAGTGCCACGACCGCAGCATCGCCTCGCTCGACGCCGTCACCGCCAGGCTCGAGGAGATGCAGGCGCAGGCGCGCGGTCAGGCGACCCGGATCCGGATGAAAGCGCTGCGCGAGGCGGTCGAGGTGAGCCGCAAGATGCAGGCGCTGAGCGACGCCCATGAGGCGGAGTCGACCGAGATGCCGTCGCTGAACGGCAGCGGCCATCACCCGGGCCAGGTCAAGCTCGAGATCGGGCCGCTAGGCGATTTCTCGCAACTGGTCGGCTTCGAGGATGCGGTCGGCCGCGCCGGCGCATCGGAGATCTCGATCGAGCGCTTCTCCGAGGGTCGCGCGACCCTCTCGATCCGCCACGACCAGCCGAGCGAGCTGCTGCGTGAGCTCGAGGAGTTGTCCGGCCTCGAGTTCAAGGTCCGTCACGCCGCCCCGGACAACCTGATCCTCGACATCGACGAGGATCCAGGCTCCGAGCGCCACGCCGCCTAGCTGCGCCGCCGCCGCGAAGCCGGCAGCGGTCGCGGTAAACTCGGAAGCCGACCTGGGGCTGTAGCTCAGCTGGAAGAGCGTCGCGCTGGCAGCGCGAAGGTCAGGGGTTCGAGCCCCCTCAGCTCCACTAAGAAGTCCGTAGTCGAAACCATGCCAGCATTTGAAAAGCCTCGGCTGGCAGATTCGATTTCACGCTCCAAATCCTCCCTGAGCAGGAACGCGAATTCCTTTGTTGGCTGGAAGCCAGTAACGCCTTTCGGGCCGATGAAGATCTTGTCGAAGAGGGCCTTGTTCCAGAGTCGGCGGGTTCGATCCCTGACCTCGGAGTAGCCGTTTCCCGACCGCAGAAGTAGCCTGACGGCCAGTTGCAAGCCGATTACGGCTTGCTCAGCACCGCCGCTCGCTCTCGTGAGGTTCTCCTCGGCGTTCTTGAGTTGGTCGGTTAACTGTTTCTGCTTGACCCGCAAGACGTCGAGCGGGATCGCTTCGGGGTCGGCAATATGGCAAGCCGAATGAAAGCGAGTAACTCAAATGAGGAGCATCAGGCGTCTGTTAGGACGCCATAGCGGCGGCACTATACACAGGGATCAGGGATCGCGCGAGTTTGGGGCGATCACTGGACGGAAAGACCGCAAACGAGGGAAAAAGGTTCAGGGCCGCGCAGGCGAGGACCCCGCGCCCACGCTGCTTCAGCCCGAGACCATGCCCGAGGCCGCGTCGGTAACGCTTCGGCCGCGCGTCCGGGAACAAGCCCTCCCGGAAAAGCACGACGACCGGTTCGTCGATCGGGCATTCCTCGACAAAGCCGGCGCCCTCGGCGAACGAGCCGTCAAGGTGACGACGCTCGACAAGCTGGCCGAGGGAGCCCGCGGCCTGGCGAAGTGGCGCAGTCTCCGTCGTGGGGTCGCCGCCGCGCGGGAGAGCGTGGCGGATCAGCAGACGGCTGCCGCCAGCAGCTCTCGCTCCAAGCGGGCCAAGAATCAGGCGACCCGCCATAAGGAGCAGGCCCGGGCTCTGGACAAGGAGGCCGAGGAGCACGACCGAGACGCCGACGGGGTGACTGTCGTGCGCCAGCACCTCCGTCCCGCTCTCCGGGGCTCTCGGGGAGACGGCGCGATCACGCTCCTGGCGGGCCTGGTGGTGTTCGCGTTCGATCTGGTCGTTTCACACCTGGTCTTGGGCGAAACGCCTGGGTGGGATTGGGAACACTGGGTCACGGCGGCCCTGATCGGCGGCGCCGCCGTTTTGGCCGGGGAGGTGCTGGGTTGGATCACGGCGGCCGGGACGATCGATGCCGAGGGGCGGTTCCATCGGCCGTCCCTGTGGGTCGGCCTGGTGATCGGAGGGTTGTCGATTCTGGTGACGGCGTTCTTCGTCGACCTCGGCGGATTCCGTGCCGAGGCTCTGCAGCAGATCGCCAAGGAATTGGGACTGTCGATTCCCGACCCCAGCTTCCTGACGCTGGGGCAGATCATCGCCTTCGTCAGTTCGGCGGCGACGTGCTTCTCCTATGTAGCGCGCGGACCGGGCCGCGAACTCGGGCGCGAGCGGCGACAGTGTTTGGCGGAGGCCAATCGCTGTCGGGATGAGGCGGCGGCGCTTCGCGCGGCGGCCGAAGCCGCGATGCGGATCGCCGACGACGCTCCGGTCCACCGGGACGAGGCCAAAGCGCGGGTCAAGTCACGCCGCGAGATCGCCGCGCTCGAGGGGAATGTGGACGAGCAGCAGGGCGAGTACCTCGACCCGCTGCTGTACCCCGAGTACATGGAGGCCCGAGCCGAGACCGAGGTCGGCATCCTCTACTGGCGGATCGTCGTGGCCGCCCGAACCTGGTTCGGCCGAGGGATCGCACCGGGTTGGGTGGCGGCGGCAGCTCTGCTGGCCGGCGGCATCGTCTTCCTGCTGGTCGGCAGCGTCGGGGCTGCGGTCGTCAGCGGCGTCGTGGCTGGCGCCGCCGTGCTGCTCGCGGGTGGGTCTGCGGATCGGGCGAACTCGGTCGCGGGCTCCGAGCAGGCCCGCGCATTCCGGGCCCAGGTCGATCCGCTGGCAGTTGATCCCGAAGACCGGGCCAGCGACATCACCCGATTGGTGCGGTTCGAGTCGAACGGACATAACGGGAACGGTCATCAGCGCATTGATCCCGACGACCTGAAAGGGGTCGCCCACCATGACTAGCAGCAAGCTCGCAGTCATCGTCACCGTCCTCGCCATCGCTGCCGCCACGCTCGGGGGGTGTGGCGGCAGCAGCGATCCCACGGCTCAGGTGAACCGGGTGGTCTGCATCGACAGCACGACGTCAACCGACGGCAATCGAATGAGCTACCTGCCGGACCTGCTGGAAGTCGCCGAAGCGGCGGTGAATGACCACGCCTGGCTCGCCGTCTCTGCCTGCGGAGCCAATTCGACTGGCACGGTTCGCTGGCCGATCCGCGAAGAGCTCGTTTCCCGACAGGCCATCAGCGGAACCTTGGCGCAGCGATTCGTCAAGAAAACGACCGAAAAACTCAAGCCCCGACTAGAACGAGTCCTGAGCCAGGAAAGCCACCACAACGGTACGCCGCTCGGAGAGATGCTGTCGGTACTCGGCCGCCAATGTGAAGCCATCGGTGGAACCTGCCACGCCTACCTGTTCACGGACGGGGGCTGGGCGGACGGGCAACTCAAGATTCGCTACGGCGTGACCAAAGCAGAACAAGAGGACTACGTGCAGACCTATGCGCCAGACATGAAAGGACTCGCCGGGGCATCCGTCTGCTTTGTCGGGGTCGGCTACGGGACGCACCTGGGCGAGAAGCGCCTGCGTGAAGGCAGGCAAGTCGCCACCAGCCTGGTTGAACAAGTGGGCGGTCATGTGACCTCATGGAACGTTCGTCTTCCCTCAGGAGGCGTCTGATGCTGGGGGTGCTGTGGCAGCGATTCCTCTGGCTCGGCTGGATCGGAAAAACGGTCACGGTGATCGCCGCGCTCTACGGGTTCGGGTGGATTCTGGGCAACCTCGGTCTCGACAGCGCGGCCCGCTCACTTGGCTCCACCGCGATCTACATCGGGTCGTTTCTGCTGACGGCGCTGGTGATCCGGGGGCTGTGGCGATGGGGCACCGCTCGCCACCGCTGACCGGCATCACTTCATCCGCCGGGACCGACTGTCGAGCGAGCCATCCTCGAGGGGAGATTCCGCCGCCGTCCCCAGTTGGCCATCGGCCCAGAGCGTGCAGCGGCGGTACTCGGTGCAGGCCCGCTGCACGTAGCGGACGCTGAGCTTCTGTTCGATCCTGATCGGCCCGGTGGCGGTGACGACCCGCTTCATCAGCGGCAGCGGGAACAGGTCGATCCGCTTCCCGTCGAACCCGGAGACGTACAAGATCTGCGTCGCCCGGAGCGCCACCCGCGTTTCAAAGGACATGATCGCCCGGAACCACTTGCCGCTCTTGGTGATCCGCCAGTTGAAGCGGCCGACCGGCGCGCGGACTGGCAATCCGGCAAAGGTGGCGATGGCTTCCTTGACGCACATACAGAGCGGGTCGCTCTGAGCGGCGATCACCGAGAGCGTCACCGCGCCGTCGAACGGCGTGGCCGCTGGGCCGCCTTCACCGAACTTTGGTTCCAGGGTGCCTTGGTAGAGGCTGGTCCCTCCCGGCGCTCCTTGCTCGATCAGTTGCAGGCCGCCCTTGATGGGGTAGCGGCCGGATTGGAGGTAGACGGGGTAGTCCACGACTCCCGGCTGCGTCCAGTTTGCCCGCGAATAGGTCGAGCTGGCCTCGGCCGGTAGCCGAAGCTGGACCAGTTGCGGGGCGAGCCACGGGCTCGCCGGCGACGGTGGGTTAACGATGCAGATCCTCGTCGACGGATCGCAGAGTTCGGCATGGGCGGCCACCGGCCAGAGCACCCCGGCCATCACCGCGAGCGTAATCAGCTTCTTCATGTGCGCCTCCCCTGGGCTATCGGTACTGGCTGAGTCTTTTAGGCCGGGGTACTTTAGCCCGTGGCTCAAAAAGACCCAAACAGCGAGGCTGGCGCGCGATGGCACCGCCGTCGCCCAGTCAGGCATTCGGGACAGCTCTGCGCGAGCTTCGAGAAGAGCGCGGGCTGAGCCAAGAAGCCGCCGCGCTCACATGTGGCGTTGATCGCGCCTACTTCGGGAGCCTGGAGCGGGCGACCAAGAGTCCGACCGTGCGCACGCTGTTCAAGATCGCGGACGCGTTCGGCACTAAGCCCTCGGACCTGCTGGCGCGGGCCGAGCGGATACGCGAGAAGGGATAGCCGGGTTCCGAAGCCGACTTCGGCATGAACCCACTTCCGGGGGTGATCGTCGCCCAGGTGGGCGGTTTCAGGAGTTCTTGCTAATCGACTTGCGGGAATACGCTCAACGATCCGGCGATCACCCGGCCGAAACGGAAATCACCGGAGGGGCAGGCCAAACTGAAAGCTCGGGCGGCCGAGTTCGAGCGGCGCGAGCGCGAGCAAGAAAGGGCCGCCGAGCAGCTACGAACGGATCGAGACAACGCGATCCGCGAGGCCTATAACGACGGAATGCCGATGGAAGACATTGCCGCCACGCTCGATATGAGTCACCAGCGGATTTCGCAGATCGTCCGCAGCGCAGATCAGTAGCGGAAAAAACCGTTACATCGGCTGGTGTCGTGATTCAACAGGGTCTGCTCATCGACGAAAGCGATTGAGTCGGAGGGGCGGCGCGGGACGCGCTCGTCGCCAGTCTCTTCGACGAGCGCGTCCCTGCTGGCCTGCCTCTTGCCCCACGATCCCGGGGCGGCAAAGGGGATCGCGTCAACGCGGGCAAGCTGATGGAAGGTCGGCGGTGGACCCAGCCGCAGTCAGCCCGCATGGGACTGCTCCGCGAGCCGGACGTCTGGATTCGACGGCGCCTCGAAGACGGCCGCGGCGATCACGGTGGGGATTTCGCCATCCGGGTCGCGGACGAGTCGCCGGCGACTAGAGCGCTCGATCTGATCGACCGTCTTGAGCGCGCCCTGGAAGACCTCGTTGACTTCGCCGACCCCCTTGCGATCGAGCACGATCGCCCCGGCCGTGAATGTCGTATCCACCCGATCATCCAGCGCGCCCGCGTCGAGGGCCGCCACGGCGACCTCGGCGAACTGCCGAAACGCGATGCTGCGCCAGCCGGGGAGCAGCGGCACCGGGATCGCCTCCCAGAGCTTGCCCCAGGTTGCTCGAGGTCTCAGTCGGAAGACGTACTCGGTGACGCCGCGGACCGGGCGGGTCTGGAAAAGCTCGACGACGTTCAGTTTCTCCAACGTGCGCAGGTGGTAGTGGACGCTGTCGGGGGCGTCGGCAAACTCACGCTCTAGCTGGGCTGCGCCTTTGGGTCCGCCGGCCAGGGCGGTGAGGATGCGGACCCGGAGCGGGTGGCCGAACGCCGACGCGAGGTTCGCGATGGTGCGCTCGGCGCGCGGCCTGGCCGTCATCGCTGTTCGTCCCCTTTGCGAGTCGATGCGAGGACCCCGATCACGTAGTCGTCGTCGGCGACGGTGGCGACGTATGTCGGCAGGACGCCGTTCGACAGCACGACCTCCCCGTCGCGGGTAATGCACGCCTCTCGTTCGAGGACCCCAATGTGGTAGTTCAGGGTGCTGACGTTGGCGGCGGGGACCAGCTCGTCGAGCTCGGCCACCGTCATCGGCGCCGGGGCGTCGACCAGGGCGCGCAGGATTTCCCGGCGGATCGGATGGCTGATCGCATGTTGCACGTCGGGCTTGCGGCCATTGCCCGACCCCTGCTCGTCTACCGGCACCGAACATCCTCCCGCTCTGATGGGAAACCCCGCTGTGTACGAAATGCGGTCGAGCGCGTCCAAAACCAGGGGGTCCCAGGTGGACTAGCTCGACCGCTCAGGGATGGTTGCAGAGTTCTCGCTACCCGGCTAGCGAAAAGTGCCTGACCGACCGACTTGAGTTCAACTCTATGACGACCGCCCCAGGTGCCCGTAGACCCCTGGGGCGGCCGGTTCATCAACCGCCCTTCTTCGTGCTCGACAGCGGACCCAGCTGCGTGGTCGCGGTGATCTTCACGGCACTCACCCCCTTTGCCGTTGCGGATTTCGGCTCAGGAGGCCGAAATGCGGCCAGGAGTGGGGGCAGCGGTTACGCGCTCGCCCGCAGACCTACCCAGGGAGGGTTCCCAAAGCCCCTACCCGCTCCGGTCTAGGGGAGAGATTTCCAGCAATCAACGGGCCTGACCGCGAAATCCACGCAAAATGCTGGCGATCTTGGTCAGCGGTCCTGACTGGCGAAAAGCACAATACGTCTGGAATAGTTGGGCAACTAGCCGTCACTCAGGAGAGTCATTGAATCCGTGCCAGAGCCGAAGCCGTCGCCGCCCCACCTGATTGATCCCCGGATCCTGAAGGCGCAGTCCCATCCGATCCGCGCCTCCATCCTCAACATCTTGAGCGAGGGTCTGAGCAGCCCGAGCCGGATGCACCGCCGCATGGAAGACGAGGCGAGCCTGCGCCTGATCTCGTACCACTGCAAAGTCCTGGCCCGCGCCAACCTGATCGAGTTGGTCGAAGTCAACGTGAGCGGCGAGCACATCTACCGCGCCATGCAGCGGCAGCACTTCAACATCGATGAATGGATGGCGATTGATCCGCGCTACCGCGACCCGATCATCACGTCGATCCTCAAGCAGATTTCCGAAGACACCGGCCGCGCCATGATGGAAGGCAAGTTTTCGGAGATCGCCGATAGCCACTTGAGCAGAACGCCGCTGGAAGTCGACGGCGAGGGTTGGGCGGAAGTACTCGCCCACATGGACGCGGCCCTGGCGGGGATCCTCGAGGCTCACGCCAAGAGCGCAGAACGCGCTCGAAAAAGCGGCGAGGAAAAGTTGGCGATCCGAGCCGTGATGATGCAGTTCCCGATTGGCCGGGAACCGACGCGGAAGTGACAAGGAGCTGCTAGTAGGAAGTAGGACCGCAGCCGAGCCGATTTCTATGCTCGGCTGCGGTGGGTCTGCCGTGCATGGCTGTGGCGCCTGCTTCTTCATCGGCAGATACTAAAAACATGCCTCTCGAAGACCGACTCATCACCCGGTTTGGCCAAGGTCCCCAGATTTGGCGGATTCGGAGGACTGCGAATCGAATCCGCTTTCTTGTCGCTCGCCGGCGCTTCGGGACCACGTTTGCGTTTCGCGAAGCCCGGAGCAAATTCACCGCGCTCCCATACTTGCTGCGCAATGCGCTAGTTCCGGTCGCGGTCGCGCTGGTGCTGGTCGTCTTGATGGACGTCTTTAACGCAGACCTCCAATCAGTGACTCAAGACTTTGGATGGCCGCCAGTCAACGGTGATGCGTACGACGTCCTCTTCGAGACCATTGCAGCTGTGACGGGCGTCTTTCTCGCGCTCTATTTCACCGCCGTCAGCAACGTCGCTGCAAGTGTCTATGTGAACGTGCCACACGACATTCGAGCGCTGATCGTGCGCGACAAGCTGGGAAACCTGTACGTCACGGGCGTGGCGTTCACGATGGCTGTATCGGTCTTGCTGCTCGTCGCCCATGCCCTGACCGGCCGCACCTACGCTCTAGCGCCAGTCGTCGGGGCGGGGCTAGCCGCATTCTCGATCTTTGCGTTCATCCGGCTGGGCCAGCGCGCTTTCTACCTTGCGGATCCCACTCGGCTGGCTGACACCTTGGCCAACGACTTCGCTTCTTGGTTTCAGAGGGCGAGGGTTGACGGCTGGAGGGCCAGTGATCGCAGCTTCCAAGAGCACTATCGGAGGCAGGCTCGACAGACGACCGATTCGTTGGCTTCTCTGCTGGCGATAGCGGGAGATCAGCCCCACCTACGGGGCGGCTCGGTACGCCACCTTGTGAATTCTGTCGTCAGAGTCCTTTTCCACTACCTCTCCCTGAGAAACAAGATCCCGAGCGATAGCCGATGGTTTGGCGAGCGGTATGAGCACAAACAATGGTTTCTCTCAGAAGGAACTGAGCTTGATATGGCTACCGAGACGAGCACCACGCTCTCTCCGCGAGCGGTGCCGGATATCTCGTGGGTTGAGGATGGGCTGCTAGCGGCGATCATCGAGTTGATAGACAAGGATCTCGGGGCAAGGGATTACGAAGATGCGTTCATGACCGTTTCTGCCCTGGAACCCGTGTGGGAGCGTCTGGGTCGGGCGTGGTCTGCAAAAGAGGCGATTGGTTGGCTCGACACCACGACGGATCGTGCGCTTGCGACGTTTTCTGTGTCCTCTGCGGTTCCACTTACCGAGCGCCCGGGATCAATTCCAGCTTTTTGGGATTCCCTTGCGATGCTCCCCATGACTTTGGAGCTCGGGTTTCATCGCGACGTTTCAGATCGATCTCTCACTGAGCTGAGGAAAGAGATCGAGAATGCCGATTGGGAAGACGACGCCAGGCCGTATGAATTTGGGCTACCGCAGGCGGTTGTTACCGAGCTAGCGCAGGTGCAGAAAAGTCGAGGCTTTGAGAAGGCGGTAGCTGCCCCCTCCGAGACCCGCACGCCGGGTTGGTATTTCCGGGAACGGGCGTTTTTCGCCTACGAGCGAGCGTTCCGGGAACAGATCGAGTCTCTGGTGGACATGCTGGTCGCTTGGTATCCAGCAACTGCGGAACGACTACAAGAGAACGCCTTGCCTGACGCCGCGGGCGCTGTGATCTCGCGTGGATTTGAGGCGGTGTGGAAGCTCGAGCGACATGCCGAGGACTGGCAGCAAATGTTTGAGGAGCTGCGCCGAGGTCCGTTGCTCGTTGATTTTGTGCGGCTTCCGTGGGAGTGGGAGGAGGTTCACAAGAAGATCGGAGACCTGCGTGCAGGCCTGCTACGTCAGTTTGCCGCCTCTGTTCCGGCGCAAATCGGTCGCAGGCGAGACACGGCAATTCCGGATTATCTGGGCGAGGCAGTCCATCGAATTAGCTGGGGCTGCTTTGAGGCATTGCAGAACAACGACGCAGAGCTATTCAAAGAGCTGTTCCCCACGTATCTAGTGGGGGTCTTGGCGATCGTTGACCGGATCCAGCCACAGGTACAGGAGTGGCAGCCATCACTCGCCGCGACCGCAATGTCTGAGCCGATGGCAGATGCACTCGACCTCAGTGGCTACGCCCTTATCTACAGCGAGCTTCATCACAATCCGGCGCTCTGGGAGGCATGCGAGCGGCCTTGGAAAGGATTGCTTGCAGGGGAGGATGGGACGAGCCGGCTTAGGGCTCTAGCGATGATGCACCTTCACGAGCAAAATCTGTTCGGGATTACGCCTCGCTCCACGGGACGTACCCGATGGCAGATGGCTCTTGAGCATCAGCTATTGGAGTTGCCTCGGGGCGCCAGCCGTCATCCCTTTAGGAGCGGGCCAGTTCAACACGACAGTCCGCTGATCCGCCGACTAGCTCCCGAAGACGATCTGGGAGGTATGCACCTGAAAGCTGCCGACGTATTCGTCGTCCGCTTCTTGGAAGTTCTGCCGAATGCAGCGGGACTCGATTTTGGTGTGCGGGATTGGATGGCTGATGAGTTGAGGAACGTGGACGATGAGGAGGACTCCGATGACGGATGAGGGTCCCAAGCGACTCTCCGTCGCCTACTTCCCATCTCGCGAAGCTGAGATTCTCGGCGGCCACGCCTACTTGCTCTCGCGCGATATTCCGCTTGGGATCCTTCCGATTGGGGGCACTAGCCGGAACGCCAACTTCAAAGTTGAGCTTTCCTCTCCCGAGGAGGATCGGACGACCTGGCTGACGAAGTTTTTGGACTTCGGAAGATATGAGCGCCATGCGCTCGACGAGAGCCTGGTGGAGTTCGTAGAGACCTCTGCCGAGTACATCTCGAATTTCGGCGAGGTATTCTTTGAGATCCTGGCCGACGCCGATGGCGCTCCGTTGGAACTTGCGCCCCTTCCTCCCGGTCGAGTCATGGCGATGCCCAGGTCGTACCGGCAGGTCGTTCCGAAGAAGGATCGAGAAGAGGTCGGCAAGAGCTTCGCGTCGATTCCTCGGAACCGGATATGGCGACTGTCCCTGCCTGCCGAGCTGGGCAGCGCACGCGCTCATCGCCGGCTCCTTCGCCGCCTGGCAGCACTTTCTTCGCCATCGATTCCTTCATTCGCTCTCGGAAATCCGTTGGATCAGGGGCGGTCGGTGGGCTACGAATTCACCGCCCACCGAGAGGCGGCCGACCGGCTCATGGAGAGGGCAACCCGCCGCTGGGGTACGACGATGAGTGTCCAGCGTCCCGTTGGCGATTCAAACGAGTATTTCTTTATTTCCCGGCGACTGGAGTTCTCTAAAGCTCAAGCGTTGCTGCGAGAGCATCTCGTTTCGGAACTGAACGCGCTGCTCAAGCGCCTCGCAGTTGAAGTCTCGGTTGAGATGAGTGGCACCCCGACGGCGCGCGATATTTCAGTGGCGCTCCGGCGGCTTCATCAGGGCGAAATCAGCTTCGCGGAGGCCTTGGATTCGGCGAGGACCTGAGAGGGTTGAGGCCCGAGAAACTCTCAGCGAGCGCTTCGCTCATCACTGGGCCATCAGTCCATATATATGCGGGCTAGCTGACCCGCCCACACACGTTGTGAACAGCTGAGAGGCATCCGGGCCCTCCCGGAGGCTTGCGGTTCTGACGCCCAAGCCAAGGAGGACCCGGATGAAGGTTCACGCTAACGCCGC
>Ga0081540_1000130_pt1 | contig 80050 bp, 79 predicted proteins | sample TabmetS2T1R1_FD_71024 | JGI IMG/M metagenome (GOLD analysis project Ga0081540, IMG submission 71024) | Tabebuia heterophylla rhizosphere microbial communities from the University of Puerto Rico - S2T1R1 | ecosystem: Host-associated > Plants > Roots > Rhizosphere ...
GGATGCCACCGGGGAGGGCCAGGGGGCCCACGCCCAGGCCCGGGCAGGACACGCCCAGCCGCCCCGTTGTGCGGGCCGTGGACAGCCGGCGGTAGAAGGGCCAGCGGCCGTAGTCCAGCGGGCTGCCGAGGTGCTGGTAGTCCTCGCCGGTGGCGAGCAGTTCCTCGCTGAACTCGCGGGCCATCGACCGCCACAGGCTCAGGTCGTTTTGCTCCGAGGCGGGGTTGTCGTCGGCGGGCTGGAAGATCCCCACCGGGATGACCTGGTACAGGCCGCCCGCGTGCGTGACCTTGACCGGGTCACGGCGGTGCAGCAGGAACGACGCGTCCCCCGCGGCCGCCCGGCGGAGGGTGAGAGTGGTGATCGCAGGCATCGCGCTGCGCCGTGACAGATCGCAGGGGTCACCGATCAGGTCCCGCAGCGGCAGGCCCCGCGCACCGGCCGGATGCCGATCGGAGCCCCGGGCGGCGAGTTCGTGGGCGAGGGCTTCGCCGATGTTCACGCCGTCGAAGTACCGGCCTCGGGTGAGGTCCAGGCGACCCGCGCTGCCCGCGAGATGCGCCGCCAGGAGCCGGTAGCTGGGCCGGTTCTCAAACAGCGCGGGCGGATCCAGCGCCGCAAGCGCGTCAGCATAGGTCCGGTAGCGTTCGCCATCGGGCCCCTCTGGCCGCAGGTGCGCGGACGCCGGTTCGCTGCCATCGACGGCCGGCAGCGGGGGGTGCCCGGTCCAGCTCAGTTCCACGTCGTTCAGCTCAAGGGGCCGGTCCGGGATCCACTCCCGGCGGCACAGCAGCTCGGTCGTGCCCACCCGCGCCACGGCTGGGTAGAGCCGGCCGGCCACCTCGGTGAGCTCGTGCCGGCACCGGTTCACCTCGCGCCGGACAGCGCGCCAGTACCCGGTGGAGTCATCGGCGAGGCGCTCGGCGTGCGGCATGGCCGCGTCGTCCCCTCTGGGTAACTGGCGGCGGGCGGACCCGGTCACTGTCGCTGGCCATCTTGCCAGCAGGGCGATCCGGTGCCTCAGCCTGCCGGCATCATGCAGCCGAGTCTCAGGGCTGCCGTGGTGATGGGTGCCGCGGCTGGTAAATGGGGAACTCCTCGCCGTCTGGCAGGCGGATTGCCGCCAGCAGGCCCCAGCCCTGATCGGAGATGTCGTGGGCCACCTCGACGCCGTGGGCCCGCAATTCGGCGAGGGTGGTATGGATGTCATCACACATCAGGTAAAGCTCATGGCGGCCGTCACCGCCAGCCGGATGAACGGCCAGCTCGGCGGGCGGCAGCGCGAAGATGGGCCAGCCGCCACCCGCGTCGACGGACGGCAGGTTCAGCACGTCGGCGAAGAACGCACGCACCTTCACGGCGTCCGGGGAGAAGACGATGGCGTGCATACCAGTGATCATGCCTTCGAGCCTAGTCACCGCCCGGCGGCGGTCAGAGCCTGAACCGGGCGGTCCGCGTGGGCCCGAGCCTGGGACAGCAGCTCACGAAAGACTGGGGCCGTCGCGCCTGGAACGGCGGGATGAGACGGTGGAGTTCTCTGGCCGGCCGGCCCGGCTGCCAACCAAGGACTACCAGGAGCTTCACTGCTGACCGAGGAGAAGAGAATCCACATGACATCCGAACAAGTGCTCGAGGTCGTGGTGCAACGCCATGTCTTCGACAGCGAACGGCCGTTCGCCAGCGTCCTGGAGGGCATCTTCGGCGGCATCAGCCAGCCCGACATCGGGCTGTTGTTCAGCAAGCTTGAGGCGAGCGCGTCGTACGAGCAGTTCAGCGCCCTGGTCCGGCAGGCACAGGGCAGCGCCGGCCTGATGCGGTTCTGGCAGCTCGACCTCGATCCGGTGCTGACCCTCGATCCCCGGGCACCGGACTGGACCGGGCGCCGCCTGGTCCGTCTGATCGCCGGCAATCCGGTCACCATGGGCGAGATGACCCGCCACGTGGCCGACGCCGGCTCCTACGCGCCGGTCACCATCCTCATCCAGCAGCTGCCGGACGGCGGAACCCGCGTCGCCTACGACACGGTCGGCAGCCAAATCGCCCCCTACCACGATGCCGCCGCCTCCGAGGTCGCCCAGCGGCTCGACACCGAGGTGCTCAGGCTCGTGCGCGAGGCAACCGGAGTCCGGGCATCGGCAGCGCCCTGACCATCCGGGGCGACGACATAACTCGCCTGTCCGTTAGGAGGTTCCGATGGGCACGGACACAGCGGGGCCCGCGAGGCAGTGTTCCCGGAGATTCCGTGGAGCCTCCCGTCGACAGGGACGATCACCTGATCTCGCCGCCGGGGCGTTCTCCGGTCCTGGATGCGGCCCAGCTTGGAGTGCTGCGCGCATACGGCGGCGAACGCGACGTGGCAGCTGGTGATGTCCTGTTCGCCGATGGCGACGAGACCTACGACCTGATCGTGCTGCTCGCGGGCACGGCCGACATTATCGAGGGTTACGGCCAGCCGGGGGCAAGTGTCGTCGCCAGCTACGGTCCGTCGGAGTTTCTCGGCGAGATCGGCATGCTCACCGGGCAGCGCGCCTTCCTGAGCGCCGTCGAACGCCTCGAGTCGGCAGGCACGGCCGACCTCATCGGCCTGGCGGCCCGTTGAGTGCGGCCATACTCGGGATGCCGCAGCTTGCTGCGGGACCACATGCGTGACCCGGCCTGGCCCATGGTGATGCCCTGCCCCGGCTTCCTGGGCACGATATGGCACATGGGCTTGTCACTATGTGAGACGAGAGCGAGTTGCAACTATGCAAGGATCTAGGCGCGGGTCATGGGGCCGGAGCCGGAACGAGGAGTTGTGGGCGGGACGGACGGCATGTCGCCAGAGGTATCTGGGCTGACGGTTGCTCTGGATTTGCCGTCGGCGCAGATTCTCGCCGACCAGGCGGGGATTATTCAAGATCTTCAATTTGTCATGGATTGCTGCAAGCGGCTGCTTACCGAGCTGGCCAGACCTGAGGAGGACCGGGACGAGGTTGTACCGCAGGCGCTCTGGTCGTCCGCTTTGGTGGCCTACGCTCGCTGCTTCAGCAAGAACAGGCGTTTCGGGCTCAGGGCTGAAGATATACAGAAGCTGCCCCTTCACGGCGCAGTTATGAACTTCCATAAGTGGATCATCGGGGAACGCAATAAGCTTACTGCGCATCCTGCGGACCCATTCGAGGCGGCGAAGGTCGGGGCAGCTCTTTCTTCATCCGGGCAGATAGAGCGGCGGGTGGAAGGAATCGCGATTTTCTCCACGAGCCATGTGCTCATCGACGTCATCGGTGTGCGGCAGCTAGGCGGACTGGCGTCAGAACTGGCAAAGCAAACTGCTGAGAAAGCGCAGGAACAGCAAGACTCGGTGCTTGCGGACGCGCAGCAGCTGAACATAGACAGCCTGTACAGATTGCCGCCGCTGCGCATGCGGCCACCCTCTGCCGGTGCCGCCCGGGATGCGCCATAGGCCAGCCACCACTTCCCGGCCCGCGCCAAGGCTTTCACGGAGTTGGGGCCAGAGCCTTTGAGGCTAGGAGAGGATCTTGGCGGTCGCGTTACTGGCCTTGACGAAGAATTTCCGGTGGTTGTAGGAGATCTGATAATAGGACGTCTTGCCGATGATGACCGTGTGGTCGTGTGGCCGGCTGGAGTTGATGGTCACGGCATAGTAGTAGTCGGTGGGGGTGCTGACCGCCGGGTATGCCTGGCCGGCACGAATGCGGTAGGCCAGCTTAACTACCTTTGTCACGGGTACCGACGACGGATATGCGGATGCCCCGGGATAGGCAGCGCCGTAGACCGGGATCGACGTCAGTCCGGCCTTCGGCGCGATCACCCGGCCGCTTGTGTAGCGGGCTTTCTGCTGTGCACCGGCTGGATTATAGAACCACGCTTTCCTGCCCGAGAACCAGATAGCGGTCCAGTTGCCCCTGCGCCCGGCGAACACGAAGGCTTCACCGATCGTGGCCTTGTCACCCCAGTCGCTGTCCGCGGTGGTCCCGCGGCCCCCGCCGGGATGCAAGACACGGTCGCCGATCAACGGGTACCCGTTGCCCGGCCCCGTACGCAGATACACGAAGTTGGCCGGCTGCCGCGGCAGAGTGACGCACCCGGTGCCCGCACAGTCAGTGACGGCGGGCTTGTTGGTGGCAAATGTGGGGTCTATCGTCACCAGATGATGGGTGCCGCGCGAGGCCGAACCGCCGCCGGCCCGCTCGGTCGAGTCGCTCACCCGATGGACGAGCGCCATGAGATGGTTCCAGTTCCAGAATGGGCCCGGATCCCAGTGCTGTCCTGAGGTGAAGGAGTTTGTGGGCCCGGGCACATCCTCGTGGCCAAGGATGTGCGCGCGATTAAGCGGTATACCGTATTTGGCCGCGAGGTAGCGCACCAGCGCGGCATCCGAACGGTACATGGCCCCGGTGTACCAGTTCCTTCCCTGCGCGGCGAAGCCCTCGTTTTCAATGTTGATGGCGTGCATGTTGACATACCAGTCGCCGGCTGCCCACGACACGTTCCGCGGGCGGACCATCTCGGTGACAGCGCCGTCAGCCGAACGGATCACGTAGTTGGCGCTCACGTAAGAAGCCGGGTTCTGGAAGGTGCTGATGGCGCCGCGGTAGGAGCCTTCGGTGTCGTGGATGATGATGTACTTGATCTTCATGCTGACCGTCCGGCCGGCCGGGTTGCGCATGTGGGATGGCCGGCGTGCCCTGTCGTAGTTTCCGTAGTTGCGCGGATCGCTTGGGTCGTCTCGCGCGTAGGCGGCCGGCACGAAGGTGCAGTTCAGGGTGGACGGGCAGTCAGCGGGGGCAGGCGAGGCCGCCGCCGCGGCAGGCTGGAGTCCGAGACGGGCGAGTTGCGCCCGGTCCGGACGCAGGTCCAGCGTTGGCGGCAAATCAAGGACCTGTCCATCCGTAGTGGTCAGCGACGCCCCTCGGTGAAGGGTGCTGAATACGTCGTCCGCGAACGACCGCGCCGACGGCTGCGTGGTGGCGCCGCTGTATTCAGCGACCGCCCCATACCAGCCACCCAGCGAGGAAGGCAGCCGCCCCCCGGCCAGGTCCCCCGCGTAACGCGCGAGCAGCGCCGCTGCGCCGCGGACGTTCTGCCGCTCATCGGTCTTCAGCGTCATCGCTGAGGCATGCAGCAGTTGCGCAGCCTCGTTAAGCGCGTCGTGCGCCCCGGCCAGCGTGACAGTTGGACGAACCAGACGATTGGGATCGCCACGGCCATCTTCGGCGGGAAACGTCCTCGCGGTCAGGTCCATCAGCCCGTAGCCGCCGTCCACGCTGGGTGAATCGCCCCGGCGTTCCCACCGCGTCTCGTTGTAGGAAATCGCCAGCAGCAACCGGACAGGCACACCGAACTCCCGCGCCGCCGCCCGCAGCAAGGCCGACCGGCTGCCCGCCTTGCTGATGCCCGCCCGTGAATACGCGGTCATTGCCAGCGCCGAGCCACCACCTCCAGCGCTCACAGCGACGCCGGCCGCCAGCGCCATTGTCAGCGCGCCCACCCCAGCCGCGCGGACCAGATGTCCGCGCCTACGGTCACGATCGTCTGTCATCGTCCCCCCAACCCTCACCTCACCGCGTCGCCGGGCAATCACAACACCGGCACGGCACGCGCCAGTACCGGCCGCCGGGCGCTGCCAGCGGCCTCGCCGGGCGCACTTCAGGAAGGCGCAGATAACCGTGTCTGGCAGCGACGCGGTGGCCACTCCCGTCACCTCATACCCCCCTACGAGGCAACCCACCGCTACCAGAGGGTCACGCACACGGCGAGTCGGCTGGGTGGCATGGGACGTTGGCCGCCGATGCCAGGACCTCCGCCTCTCGCGCCAGCGTCCATCCCGGCGCATTGTCAAAGGGGAGAGGAAGTGACCGCCATGCGCAAGTTGACGGCAAGAGAACCACAGAGCACGCCGGCAGGCACGCCCGAGCACCGGTACGAGGGCGCCATCACCGAGCGGCCCCCCCTGGCCTATTGGGCAGCGCTGAGGGCGCTGATCAACTGTGTCGCGAACACCGCACGGCTCCTTCGGCGGCGCCGGATGCACCTGCCTGCCGGGCATGTGGGGACGCGGCTGCGCTTCGCGGATGGCACCTCGGCGCGGGTGTACCGGGAGACCGTCGTCGATCGGGGCGCCACCGCCGACCCGTGTGTGCTGGTTGTCGAGTTCCGGCTGCGGGCCGTGCGCGGCCTCGGGCACGCCGCTTTCCGCGCGGAGAGCCTGCTCAACACTCCCCTGTTTGCCGGCTTCCCGGGCTTGGTCTCCAAGCTGTGGCTGGCCAACGACGAGCATGGCCGCTACCGGGGCCTGTATGAGTGGGATGGTCCGGGGCGCGCCGAGGCCTATGCGCGGGCCCTGTGGCGGGTACTCGCCCTGGTGTCGGTGCCTGGCTCGATCCACTATGTCGTGCTGCCGGGGCTTCGCCGCGACGAGCTGCTGGCGCAGCCGCAGGTCCTGGACGGCATCGCGGCGCAGCCGCCGGCCTGGTGGCGCCTGGTCGAGGTGTCGTGAGGCGCCTGGCCGACATGCTGGTAGTCGGCCCGGCCGGGCTCGCTCAGTAGGCTGGGGGCTTGACCGCCACGATCCGCCGCTACCGTGACGGCGACCGGGCCGCCGTGTACGAGGTCTGTGTGGAGACCGCGGACGCGGGCCGGGGTGTGCGCGGCCGGTACAGCACCGACGACCTGGTCCCCGATACCCTCGCCGGGCCGTACCTGTTCCTGGAGCCCGAACACGCCTACGTGCTGGACAACGGCGAGCGCGCCGTCGGCTACGTCATCGGCACGGCCAGCACCCCGGACTTCGTCGCCGCGTACCGGGAACGCTGGCTGCCGCGGCTGCGGGTCCGGTACCGGCCGCCGTCAGACCCGCCGGTGACCGAGGAGGAGCACCGCCTCGACGTGATGTTCCACCCGGAGCGCTGGCTGCTGCCCGAGCTGGCGCCGCACCCGGCTCACCTGCACATCAACCTGCTGGCCGCTTACCGGGGGTCTGGCCACGGGCGGGAGCTGATCAGCACGTTTCTGGCCTCGGTGGCGGCCGCCGGGGCGGCGTCATGCTACCTCGGCGTCCGCCAGGCGAACGTGAACGCCAGGCGTTTCTACGCGAAGCTCGGCTGGCGCCCGGTCGAGGTCCGCGGCGCCGAGCCCAGGACCTACCTCGCCCACCCGACCGGCTAACACCCGAGTGCTGACTGCGCCCCGCGCTCAGCGTCAGGGCGGTGACGCGGAGGCCGGGCATAGGGTGGCCGTCATGGCGAAGCCGGTGCTCGTTGTGGTTGATGATGAGGACACCAGCTTGCAGGCGCTGACACGCGAGCTGGAATCGCGGTACGGCGCGCACTACCAGGTCGTGTCCGGTACGTCGGCGGAGGTGGCGCTGGCCCGGCTGGCGGAGCTGAAGGCGGCGGGGGCTGATGTGCCGCTGGTGCTGGCCGATCAGTGGATGCCGGGGATGAGCGGAACGCAATTGCTGGCCCGGGTGCGCGACAGCTTTCCCACGGCCCGGCGCGGGCTGTTGATCTCTTGGGAGGACCGGTCTGGGCCGGCGCCTTTCCTCGAGGCGGCGGCGCTTGGGCAGCTGGAGTTTTACCTGCCGAAGCCGGCGTGGTCACCGGACGAGCAGTTCCACCGGGTGGTCACCGGATCGCTGGAGGAGTGGTGGCGCGAGCAGGGCGGGCGGGGCGAGACGGTCACGGTGATCGGGGACGATCCCTCGGCCCGGATCCACGAGATCCGCGACCTGCTGGCGCGCAATAACGTCCCGTTCAGCTTCTATCCCAGCGACTCCCCAGAGGGCCGGGAGGCGTTGCGGCGGCTGGGCGTGGGCGAGCCCACCGGGCCGGTGGTGTCGCTCGACACCGGGATCGTGCTGGTAGACCCGGCCAACGCCGAGGTGGCCGAGGCGCTCGGGCAGGAGGTGCGGCCAGCCGGGCAGGTTTATGACGTGGTGATCGTCGGGGCCGGGCCGGCCGGCCTTGCCGCCGCGGTCTACGGGGCGTCGGAGGGGCTGCGCACCGCGCTGCTGGAGGGAGAGGCGTTCGGCGGTCAGGCCGGGACGAGCTCACGGATCAGGAACTATCTGGGATTCCCTAGCGGTGTCAGCGGTGGGGAGCTGGCGCAGCGCGCCTACGAACAGGCGTGGGTGTTCGGCACCCACTTCGTGTACGGCAACCCAGCGACGTCGCTGGTCAAAGACCAGGACCTGGTGGTGGTCGGGCTGGAGGATGGCAGCGAGGTCCGGGCCCGGGCCGTGGTGCTCGCGTGCGGCGTGTCGTACCGGCGCCTAGAGGTTCCCGAACTGGAGGCGCTGGCCGGCGCGGGCGTCTTCTATGGCGCCGGCACCATCGAAGCGCAGGCCGTGGCGGGAAAACCAGCCTTTGTGGTGGGCGGCGGCAACTCAGCCGGCCAGGCCGCTCTGCATCTGTCGAAATACGCACAGCAGGTCACGATCCTCGTCCGGTCACAGTCCCTGGCGGCGAGCATGTCCGACTACCTGATCCGACAGATCGCAGCCGCGCCCAATGTGGACGTCCGCTACCGCTGCGAGGTCGCGGGCGGCGGTGGCAGCGGGCATCTTGAGCAGCTGCTGCTCCGGAACCGCGACTCTGGCGAGACCGAACTGGCACCGGCCGCCGGCCTGTTCGTCCTGATCGGCGCACAGCCGTTCACCGGCTGGCTCTCCGAAGCGGTCAGGCGCGACCCATGGGGGTTCATCCTCACCGGACCCGACACCGGTCAGGACTGGCCCCTGCAGCGGGCTCCCTTCTCGCTGGAGACCACCACCCCGGGCGTGTTCGCCGTCGGCGACGTCCGGCACGGCTCGATGAAACGCGTGGCCTCCGCCGTCGGCGATGGCTCAACCGCCATCCGCCTCATCCACGACTACCTCGCACTCGCGCCCCCCGATAGCTAGTGCCGTAGCAGGTCACGTCTGCCCGACCCGGCCCACCCCGGGCGGCGACCTTGGCTTCCTGAGACGATCCGCGACGCCGTGGCCGTCGCGCCCGCGTTCAACCACATCGCCAGCCCCGGAGGGCATGCGGGGGGATGGCATGTGCGAATCTGACGGCAGGCTATTGAGCAGTGATCCGGGTGGCCTCAGTGATGTGCGTGATCATGGAAGCTCACGACGGATCCCGGGGGAAAGGGGCATCGCGATGCTCGTAGGAGGCACCTACCAGTTCGTTACAGGCGCTGACCAGAAGGCCGGGCTAAAGCGTTTCCAGGCCTGGCAGCCTCCAGCTGGGTTCACCTTCCAGGGTCACTGGGCCACGGCCGATGGCATGGGAGGGATCTTCATCGCAGAGGTCGACAGCGCAGCCGCCGCGTTCGAGGCGGCTTCGGCTTTCGCGGATATGGCGGAGTTCCATATCGTTCCCGTGCTGGACATTATGGAGTCGGTACCGATTAGCGCGCGGGTGTTCGACTGGATCGACTCGGTCAGCTAACTCGTCCTGATCCGCGCCATCCGCAGCCGCCCCGGCCTCGGAGGAAGCAAGGCAAACATTGGCGGTCGCGGCACTAGTGCCGCGATGTGTCACGGGAGCGGGCGGGATGCCGGCAGACCCGCGTGCACGGCCCCTCTGGTGTCGGTGCCGATGCCTATGGTGGCGGCATGGATACCCGTGAGGCAGCGCAGCGGTGGGCAGATGTGTGGGAGCGCGGGTGGCGCGAGCATGACGCGGCCGCCATTTCGGCTCTTTATGCCGAGGGTGCGTTCTGGCAGCAGCATCCGTTCCGCGATCCGGAGCCCGGCTACCTGGCCCGCGTGTTCGCGGAGGAGGAGTCGGCCCAGTGCGAGTTTGGCGCGCCGATCGTCGACGGCGACCGGGCCGCTGTGCCCTGGAGCGCGCAAACCAGGCTGGCCGGTGGCGGTGCCGAGAATCTGGCGGGGGTGTCGGTGCTGCGTTTCCGTGGCGACGGCCTTGTCCTGGAAGAGCGGGACTTTTGGAACCAGGGCTGACGCCCACCGCCGCAGCCACCTGCGCCACCGCGCCGTGCTAGCTCACAACGACGGCCGTCCCGCTCGCGGTGACCATGAGCATCGAGCCATTTTGGCCGACGGTCTCGTAGTCGAGGTCGATGCCGATGACGGCGTTGGCCCCCGTTTCCCTGGCTCGCTCGGCCATCTCGCTCATCGCGAGATCCTTGGCCCGCTGCAACTCCCGCTCATAGGCGGCGGAACGGCCGCCAACGATGTCGCGGATGCCGGCGAACATGTCCTTGAAGGCGTTCGCACCCAAGATCGCCTCGCCGGACACAACCCCCTTGTACTCCTCGATGCGCCTGTCCTGGAGAGTGCTCGTAGTCGTCAGCAGCACCCCCCACCTCCCCTCTGACCATGTGCCGGATCGAAGTGGATCGTATCTGGCCACCCTAAACGGGATCGCCGCCGAGCGCGCTCGGTCGACCACCCGGCGACTCGGCATAACCCACGCGACCTGCGGCGTGCGCGGGCATGCCGCCGCGGCGTTACCTCGGTTAGGTTGCTGGGATGGAGCAACGGGTCAGCCTGGTCACTCTGGGAGTCGCCGACGTAAGCCGCGCCCGGAGGTTTTACGAGCAGCTGGGGTGGCGCGGCCAGGAGGCCGAGGAGACGGTGTTCTTTCAGGCCGGGGCCATGGCGCTGATTCTGTGGGCGCGCCACAAGCTTGCCGACGACGCGGGTATCGAGGACAGCAGCGCCGATGGCTTCGGCGGCGTCACGCTGGCGCACAACGTTCGGTCGCCGGCCGAGGTTGATGGGCTGCTGGCCACGGCGGCGAACGCGGGGGCCGAGATCACGCAGGCAGCGAGAGAAACCTTCTACGGCGGGTATGCCGGCTATTTCCGGGATCCAGACGGCCACGTCTGGGAGATCGCCTACAACCCGGGCTTCCGGCTGGGCCCGGATGGCTCGATCACGCTTCCCGACTTCCCTGCGTCATAGACAACAGCGCGCTCCAGGCAGCGGAGCAACATTCCGCGATGCGCAGAAGCGGCATGCCATGGCTGGAACGAGCTTGACCACGCGGCCCCACGGGAAGGCCGGTGTTACCGGTGTACGGCCGGTCGTTCCTTGCGGGTTCTGCCCAGAGCCCTCGCCGTCACTACAAGCAGGGCTACTCCGCCAACCATAATCCACCAGGGGATCGCCAGGCCGGGCAGCCAGCGCGTGCCGAGTTGCGACTGCAGCGGCCAGAACAGCAGCGGCCAGCCCGCGATGATGAGGTAAGCGATCAGCGTTGTTGAGCGGCTCCTGCGCCGCGGCCAGTCGAGATCGCTGGATGTCTTCCATGCGGGCACGCGCGGGCGCTCGTCGGAGTCCATCGCTGACTCCCTAGGGCACGAGGAGTCGGCTGGCAGGTGTTTCCGCCAGGAGTGATCCTCGCCAATGACATGGAACACCCCCGTGGACCCACAGCACAACGGCCCGGCTCAGCCGGTGAGTGCGTTCCACGCCGCGCCGCTCGGTGGCGCGAGACTGGGCGGGTGGATGTCACAGACCTGGACTCCGACCCGCTGCGTCAGCTCGCCACGTGGCTGGACGCGGCCCGCGCGGCCGGCCAGCCGATGCCGGAAGCCATGACGATCGCGAGCGCAACCAGCGACGCCGTTCCCTCGGCCCGGCTGGTGGTTCTGCGCGGCCTCCGGCGCGGGCTGGTCTTCTTCACCGACTGCGAGAGCGACAAGGGGGCTGAGCTGGCGGCCAACCCGCGGGCGGCTGCCGTGTTGCACTGGCTTGTTCCGGCACACCGCCAGGTGCGCGTGGCGGGACCGGTTGAGCGGGTCAGCGAGGACGAAGCGGACGAATACTGGAGCACACGCGCCCCCGCCGTCCGCCTTGCCGCGGCCGCCTCGCACCAAAGCCGCGTCGTCGCCGGCCGGACGGTCCTGGAGATGCAGGTTCAGGACGAGCTGCGGCGCCACCGCGGCGGGGCCGATATCCCCCGCCCGCAGCGCTGGGGCGGCTTCCGCGTGCTGCCCTCCGGCGTCGAGTTCTGGCAGGAATCGCCGGATGGCCTGCATGACCGGATCCGCTACCGCCGCGAAGGCGGCGGCTGGATAACCGAGCGGCTGTCGCCGTAACGATCGCCTCCGGGCCGATCCGGGCTCCTCTCGGCCCACCCGGTTGGCGGCATGAGAATTCAACTGGTCACCGGCGGGTACGTTGCACCAGACTCATCGGGGTGACGGAGATACGGGTGGAGATTCCTAACCGGGCGATGCTGCTGTTCACCGGCCCTGTCGAGGCACTCAGAGACGCACCAGCTCTGGCTTGGTGCGGGTCTGCGGAAGGCGTCGGGCAAGAACCACACCTCGTGTGGCCGGAGGACCAAGCCTGGTGTCTGGCCTGCGAGGTCGACGAGGAGATCGAGTTCACCGTGGGTTGTTCCGGGGAGGCGTCCCAGGCTCTGGCCGGAACCCTGCCGGGCGCTGTCCGGCGAGTGCGTTACGGGGAACCGGCCCCGATGTACCGCGACCCGGGCTAGCCCTTTGTGATCGCCAGGCCAGGCGATGCCCGGTGTGGGCAAGCGCTCAGCCGGCGGTCAGCGGTCTTTCAGGAACGAACACTATCTTCTGGGCATGGACGAATTCCGGGCCCGCCGGGTCACCGACGCCCTCCGTGACCGTGGCGTCAACGCTCACCTGCTGCGCGGGAGCTTCGGCCAGTTCGGCGTCCGCGTGTCACTGCCCGGCGGCCGCGAAGCCGAGTGGGACACCGACGGCACCGCCGGCCTGGAGGCCCAGGTCATGCGCGACGGCATGCTCGTCGGCTACGTGCCCCAGATCGAAGGCTCGGCGGACTTCAGCGAACCCCAGATCGTCGACGCCATCGCCCGCACCGACTACGACCAGCCCGTCGCCGGACAGCGTGCGGTCGCGCCCCCGCCGGGCCCTGCGCTTACCCGCGAAGGCGGCGTCTTCCGCCGCTTCCTCGACGGCTTCCGCTACCGGTAACGGGACCCATAGGCCACCTGCCACGGCACCCTCACCAGGCACTATGAAGGCAGGTATCTCAGCGGGGCGGGATCCCTCCGTTATCAACGGGGAATCGTTACGGTATCCGCCGACGGATAGCTGGCTTGATGGGGGGATGAGATGCCACTGCCAAGTTACGGTGTCCTGGCCGGCAGCGTGACCGGTCAGCGCGCCGAGGGGGGTACGGATTCGCCGCACTACCAGATCCGTGTCCGCGGCGGGGAGGCCGATTTTCGGGTGGCGGTCAACGTGCTGTCGCAAGAGCAGCCCGCGGAGTTGCTGTATGTGGCCGATGAGAACTTCCGCCATCCGGTGACCCAGAGCCTGCCCGGCCTGCCGGTCGGGTTCAGCCCGCTGGCCAGCCAGCCCGGTGGAATGGCGCTGGACTATATCCGCGCGAACCTGTTCGACCGCCAGCAGATGCGGCCGGAGCCGGCGAGCGTGCCCGGGCCCGACAACGACCTGGCCGACAAGCTGGACCACTTCGTGCGCCGCGCCGCCGCCGACCCCGCTGCCCGCCTGTATGCGTTCGGGCAGCGCTGGGGGCCCGAAGCCGGGACCGCGGACAAGATCTTCGGCTTCCTGCCCGGCAATGGGGTGCATGACGTCCACATGAACCAGGGCAACAGCGGGCGCTTCCGCCACGACGACGGCATCTGGCAAGACGGCGGGCTGCTGCTGCACTACCCGGCGCAGGACCAATGGGTCGGGGTCTTCCTGGCGTTCCAGTCGCAGGCATGGCACACCGACGACCACAGCGGGCACGCCGCCGGCGAGCTGCCCGAGACCGACCACCTGCTGCGGATCGTCGCGGCCCTGGTCAACCCCCCCGGGCCGGCGCCAGAAGCCGAGACGGTCACACTGCTCAACGCCAGCCCGCACCAGGTGGACCTGGCCGGCTGGTCGATCCTGGACAGCGGCAAACACCAGATGACGCTCGGTGCCGGATCGCTGGCCCCCGGCGACAGCGTCCGCGTCCCGGTCGCGGCGCCGGTCCAGCTCGGCAACCACGGCGGGCTCATCACCCTGCTCAGCCCCGACGGCCTGAAGGCCGACGGCGTCGCCTACACCCCCGACCAAGCCGCCGCCGAGGGATGGAGCATCGTCTTTTGACCAGGCTGACGGCATCTCGCCGGCTGAAGTGGAGCGCGGTGACCTCGAGCAGGACTGTTGACGCAACCGAGCGGTTGCCATAGGGTGACAACCGATCGGTTGCTACTCTGCTGGAGGCAGTCATGGGTTTTCCTGATCACATCGAGCGGACCGTGGAGCTCGCTCACCCGCCGGAGAAGGTGTGGGCGGCGCTCACCACGGCCGAGGGCCTGGGCGCCTGGTTCGGCGACGAGGCGGCGATCGACCTGCGCCCGGGTGGGCCGGCACGGATGAGCTGGTCCGACGGGCCCACGGCCCAGATGCGGGTGGAACGGGTGGAGGAGCCGACGGTGTTCGGGTTCACCTGGCACATCTACGGGCTGCCCGAGGACGACCCGCGCCGGACCTACGTCGAGTTCACGCTCGAGCCGGCCGGTGCGGGCACCCGGCTGACGGTGGTCGAGAGCGGCTTCGCCCAGCTGCCGGACGACGTGTACCGCACGGCGTACGACGGCAACACCGAGGGATGGGCGAAGGAGCTGGCCGAGCTGGCCGGCTACCTCGATGCCGCCTGAGGCTGAGACGGTCGCCGAGCAGGTCTTCGCGGCCCTGGCCGACCCGACCCGGCGCGCCATCCTGGCGGCGCTGGCCGCCGGAGGGCCGGCCACGGCCACCGACCTGGCCGGCGGCCTGCCGATCACGCGGCAGGCGATCGCCAAACACCTGGCCCTGCTGGCCGAGGCCGGCCTGGTGACGGCCGAACCCGGCGAGCGGCGCCGCGTGCGCTACCGGCTGCGGTCCGCGCCGATGCAGGTGGCGCAGCAGTTCCTGGCCGCGCTCGCCCGCGACTGGGACGGCCCGCTCGACGCGCTGAAAGACCACCTCGACCGGTCTGCCCGCGAGCCTGCCACCAGCTCACGCGACGAAGCCGGAGGACACCGTGGCTGATCACGGATTCACCAGCACCTCCGCGGCCACCAGGCCGGCCGCGATGACAGCTGCGCTGGCGGCGACGCTCGGGCTCGCCGCCGCATCCTGGGGCATCGCGGTCTGGCAGATGAACGGGATGGACATGGGGGTGGCGACCCGGCTCGGTTCGCTGCGGTTCTTCGCCGGCGTGTGGGTGGTGATGATGGCGGCGATGATGCTGCCGGGCGCGGTCCCGGCGGTGCTCAGGCGCGCTCGCGCCACCGGCGGGGCACGCGCCGTGCCGCTGTTCATCGGGTCCTACCTCGCCGTCTGGGTGCTGGTAGGCATCGCGGTGTACGCGCTGTACCGGCCGCACGGGCCCGTTGCCGCCGGACTCGTCGTGATCGCGGCCGGTGTGTATGAGCTCACGCCGCTCAAGCGTCACTTCCGCCGGCTCTGCCGCGAGAGATCCGGATCCGGATTCGGGTTCGGGCTCTGCTGCGCCGGCTCGAGCATCGGGCTGATGGCGATGCTGGTGGCACTGGGCGTCATGAGCGTGACCTGGATGTTGGTGATCGCCATCCTTGTCCTCGCCCAAAAGCTCCTGTCCCCCAAAGCCGCCGTCGATGTGCCGCTGGCGCTGGCAATCGCGGGGCTTGGCATCTGGATCATCCTCGTGCCCTCCTCGGTTCCCGGGCTCACGCCGCCGATGTGAGAGGTCATCGGCGGCGCGGGCTGGGCCAAGCCTGCCAATCGACAAGAAGGAGACAACCAATGACCAGCCACAAGACCGGAACACGCGACGAATGGCTTGCTGCCCGGCTGGAACTGCTCGACGCCGAGAAGGAGCTGACCCGGCGCAGCGACGAACTGGCGCGGCAGCGCCAGGAGCTGCCCTGGGTCCGGATCGACAAGGACTACCGCTTCGAGACCGCCCAGGGCCCGGCGTCCCTTGCCGATCTGTTCCAAGGGCGCTCACAGCTGCTCGTCTACCACTTCATGTTCGGGCCCGGCTACAACGCGGGCTGCCCCGCCTGCTCGGCGATCGCCGACGGCTTCAGTGGCTTCGCGATTCACCTGGCCAACCACGACGTGATGCTCTGGGCGGTGTCGCGCACCCCGCTCGAGAAGCTGCAGGGCTACAAGCAGCGGATGGGCTGGAGCTTCCCCTGGGCCTCCTCGTTCGGGAGCGAGTTCAACGACGACTTCGACGTCGCCCTCTCCGAGGAGCAGGAGCGTGCGGGCTCGTTCGAGTACAACTTCCGCGAGTCGCCCGTGTGGTCGCCGCCGGACGACATGCGCGGGCCGTTCGACGCGTGGGCCGCGACGACGGGCACCGACTGGGAGACGTACACGCGCGAGCGCCCGGGCATGAGCGCGTTCGCGCTCGAGGACGGAGTCGTCTACCACACGTACTCGGCCTATGCACGGGGCCTGGATGGCCTCTGGGGCATGTACCAGTGGCTCGACCGGGCGCCGCGCGGGCGAAACGAGGCGCGCGGCGCCGACGACCCGCTCAATTGGTTCCGCCGCCACGACGAATACCCCACCCGAACGGGGTCAGCAGCTTAACTAGACCCCGATATCGGGGAATGCCCCCTGGGTGCGCTGCTGGGCCCGGTGCCGGACCTGGCGGCAGGCGCGAGGGGATGTGTCACTGGGCGAGATCCGCCGCTGCGCCGGTCGGCGCGGCCGGCGGCGGGGTGGTGCAGCCCCGGCACGGCGGCCTCCCGTTGAAATAGGGGGGGATGGTGGGCGAGTCGGTGCCTGGGTTGGTGGGGAGCAGCAACGGTGGGCGGGGCTTCTGGCTGAAGTCGAAGTCGGCGGCCAGGTTGCCCAGAATCGGCACGTCCTCCCGCACGCTGGGCCTGCGGTCGGGGCGCCCGTCGGTCTTGGGATCCAGCCGGGCGCCGCCCAGGAAGTCATCCTCGATGAACTTCAGGTAGGCGTCGCTGCTCAGCGTCTGATGGTCGATGTAGCCCTTCTTGGCATAGGGAGAGATGGTGATCCCGGGCACGCGCAGGCCATAGCCGTTTTGATCGACGGGGGGTGGTACCACATGGTCGTAGAAGCCACCCCAGTCGTCCCAGGACAGGAAGATGGCGGTGGAGTCCCAATCGGGGCTTTTCATGGCGGCGTTGATGATCGACGTGACGTAGGCCTGACCTTGATGGATGCTGGCCGGTGGGTGCTCACTGTCGGGGCCCGACGGCATGATCCAGCTCACCGCCGGCAGCCTGCCGGCCTTCGCGGCCGCGAAGTAGCGCGAGAGATTTTGGATGTTGTTCAGCTGGTGGTCTTCCTGCACGTCAACGAATAGCGGCAGCGGGTTCCACATTCCCGGTGTGTGAGCCCCCTGCCTGACGGCCTTGCACGTTTGGTCGGAATCGTCCCGGCAGTCCGGCTCGGTGCCCTTCTGCACGTAATAGGCCCAGCTGACGTGGTGGACGAACAGCAGGCGGGTGATGTCGGTCCAGGCCAGGTCGATGCTGGTCTCGCCGGTGGACAGTTCCTCATTCACCGCCCGGTTGAACTCTGGGAGCTTGTAGGGCCAGACGTCGTTGTGGCAGCTCATCGGTGACCGGTTGCGGCATCTCGCCGACCAGGCCGAGACGATGTACAGGTGATCGGCAAGCGACCACGACTTGACCGGCTGGAACATATGGTCTTCGAGGGCGAAATGGCGGGCGTAGGCCCAGTAGTTGGGGATCTCCGCCGCCGTGTGATAGCCCATCACCTCGGGGCGCCACCAGATCCGGCATCCCGGTTTGCTGGGCGGCCTGCATCTCGTCCTGCCCACGAAGCGCTGCCTGATGAACCCGTCCATCTTCCCGCCGTCCACGTCGGCGACCGCGTCCGGCACGCCATGCGGGCCACCCGAGTTCCTGTCGCCAATGATGTGAAACGGCCGGGTGCAGCCACCTCCCGGTTTCGGCACGCACGCCGTCGGCCTCCCGTTTCTCATCGGGATCCCCGCCGCGCCCGGATAAGTCCCGAAGTAATGGTCGAACGACCGGTTCTCCTGCATAACGATGATCACATGCTTGATCTTGTGGATGCCCGCTGGGGCCGGATCGGATCCGGGCGATCCTCCAGGAGAACCGCCCGGGTCGCCGGCGTGACCCGGCAGCTGGCCGCACCCGGCCAGCAGCCCCAGGACGACCACCCCCGCACTGGCCAGCACCACCCACGCTCGCCGCCAAACGCGCACAAGACACATCCCGGTATGTTCTCGCCCGGGAAGAGCGAGAACAAGCGATTCTCCAGACCCCCATGAGCCGCGCCGCCCATAGCCATCCCCCACCGGCGTGGACCGGTGATCTGCTCGTCGCGATGCGCTCATACGGAGGCCGGGGTCACGCTGGTCGCGGCGGCCAGCGCGGTGAGGATCTGGGTCTCGGCGGCTGGGCCGCTGACGCCGTCCTGGATCAGCGACTGGTGGCCGCCGATGTGGGTAGCACTCCCCGGCACAGCGTTCCGGCCCGAAGCTGATGGACCGAGGAGAGGACCGACCGATGACTGGCAGAGCGTGCCGCATGACGAGCAGGCTGGAATCTCACGGCCCTGCCACGGGAGAAACCGCCGCGAGATCATTGACACCGCCACTGACCCCAAGGGCTATTTTTCGGGCATTGCTGGGAGTGCTGCTCTTCTTTTGCGGCATCGTTTTCGGTGCCTGGCTGATCATCCGTTTCCGGCGGCGTATTCAGGACGGTAACGCACTGACGGCATGACGATTGGGCGAGCCCACGGGGCCGTGCTGACGGCCGCGTCCGTCCCGGCGGGCCAGCATCACCATGCACCTGGCGCCAGCCGTGGGCGCGCGGCGAGGTGATAATATCCGGCCGATGCCCGCGATAGGCCAGCTCAGGCGGTCTGTTGGTTCCTACTGGCCACATCGACGATGACCACAGTCCTGATCACGCAGTGCCTCCAGCGCGATTTCGTCGACCCCATCGGCCCGCACGATCCCCTGCCCAACCTGCTGCACGTCGGCTACAGCGAAGCGGCCCGGCTCCTCGGGCCCGACCCGGGGGCCGGGCCGCTGGCGCAGCTGATCGACTGGGCCCGCAGCCTGCCCACCGGCGCGATCAACCTCATCCACATCCGCGACTGGCACGACCCCAGCGACCCCGCCCAGCGCGAGCACCTGCAGCGGTTCGGCGCGCATTGCCTCCAGGGCTCGAGCGGGGCGCAGCTCATCCTGGGCATGGATCAGCGGGCCATGGCCGCCGCCAACGAGCGGATCGTCGACTCGCTGACGCTGAACGACCTCGAGGGAACCGATCTGGCCCGGCAACTGCAGCGGATCCGTCACGCCCACGGCGATGAGCCGCTGCGCGTCGGCGTGGTCGGGGTGTGGACCGAGGCCAAGGTGAGCTTCCTGCTCTACGACCTGAAGACCAGGCTCGGCATCGATGAGCTGGCGACCTGCAGTGCCCTGACCGCGAGCGCCTCGCGCGCCCAGCACTTCAACGCCCTGGCGCAACTCGACAAGATCCTCGGAGTGCGCTGCTTCGACTCCCCGGCTGAGTTCGCCGACTGGCTGCGTCCCGGGGCCGAGCTTGCCCTTCCTGATCTTCCGGGCGGCTTCGAGCCGCGTATCGGGGGTGCCGGCGCCCCAGCGGCCCTCAGCCCCGGCGACCGCGCCATCATCGCCCATCTCTTCCGGGACAGCACACAGGTGGACCTGGAGCCGATTTCGGGCGGCTACTCGGAGGCCCTCGTGTGGCGGGTGACGAGTCAGGACGCATTGGGCCACCGCCAGGCACCGGCCGTGGTCAAGCTGGGCCCGAACCGGGCCATCGCCCGAGAGCGGGCCGCCTTCGAGCAGGTCGAGGCCGTGCTCGGCAACAACGCCCCCAGCGTTCGCGGCTTCGCCGACCTGGGCGACCGGGCCGGCCTCAAATACGCCTACGCCGCCATGGGCCAGGGCCAGGTCCAGACGCTGCAGGCGATGTTCGCCGCCGATGTGGCAACGCGCCGCCTCATCACCGTCGTGCGAGAAGCCTTTGAAGAAGTCCTCGGCCCGCTCTACGCAGCCGCACGCTACGAACGCATGCCGCTTTTCGAGCACTATCAGTTCTCTCCCGAACTTGGGCCGGCGGTCCGAAACAGCGTCGGCGCCCTCACCGCCGACTCCAGCCAGAAGGTGCTCGACTTCCCCGGAGGGACGTCGCTGCCCAACGTCTGCGAGTTCTACGAGGACTTCCTGGCCCACCACCGGCTGCCGACGCACGACTACCACTACGTGGCTTACGTGCACGGCGACCTCAACGCCGCCAACATCCTGGTCGACGCCCACCACAACGTCTGGGTCATCGACTTCTTCCAGGCCGGACCCGGGCACGTGCTAAAGGACTTGGCCAAGTTTGAGAACGACCTGCTCTACCTGCTCACGCCGATCGACGACACCTCCCAGCTGCTGGAGGCCCTCGCGATCACCCGCGCCCTCCGCTCGGTGGCCGACCTCCAGGCCGACCTTCCCGACCGCCCCGACGAGGTGCGCTCTCCCCAGTTCGTCCGGGCGTGGAAGGTGCTCCAGGTGCTGCGCGGGATCGGCGGTGACCTATGCCATGAGGACAGCCACCCCCTGCAACTCCAGGTGGCGCTGTTGCGTTACGCGGTCCACACGCTGAGCTTCCCTGAGCCGTCCCCGCTCCAGAAGCAGTCGGCGCTGGCGGCGGCGTGCTCGCTCGCCGACCAGATCATCCAGACCGTCCAAGACGAGCTGGCCCTGCGGGTGGACTGGATTGAATCGGAGCTCGTCGGGGCGGGCAAGCTCGGTATCACCCCGTGCCCTGGGCGGCAGGATCAGGGCCGCGACCTGGGTACGGATCTGACCCGGCTCCGGTCCGAGGGCGCCACCCGGCTCCTGTGCCTGCTGGCCGACTCCGAGCTCCGCTGGGCAGGCGTGCCCGGCCTGGGCCCGCGCGCCCAGGCCGCCGGCCTGGCCTACCACCGTGTGCCCGTCCCCGACCAGGACGTACCCGGCGTCGCCGACGCCATCGAGCTCGTGCAATGGTGCCGCGAGGCAACGGCACGGGGAGAGGCGGTGGTGGTGACCAGCATGAGCGGGCTCGGCCGGAGCGGAACAATTGCGGCATGCTGCCTGGTCGACGCCGGGATGTCCCCCGAAGCGGCCATCGCTGCCGTCCGGGCGGCGCGCGGCCCCCGCGCGCTCGGGACCATCGCCCAGGAGAATTTCGTGGTCACGTTCGCCTCAGCCGCGCGAAGGCGCCGCTGACCGGCACCGGCCGCCGTGAACGCCGTCCACGGGTCAGTGTCGCGCACGTGAGCAGAGGGGCGGTTGCGGAGGAACAGGTAACGTGCGGCAGCATTGGCTTGTCGGCTTACCCGGGCCGGCGGCTGCGTGGGTCGCTGGCGGCGCCGGCTGGTCGCCCGCTTGCCGTGCACCCACCGGATCGGGGAAGCAAGCCCTGGGGGTGAGATGGTCATCCGGACTCCGGACCAGCGGCTGCGGGTGTTCGTGAGTTCCACCCTGGGTGAGCTGGCCGGGGAGCGGCGTGCTGTCTCGCGCGCCATCTCGGCGTTGCGGTTGACGCCGGTGATGTTCGAGCTGGGGGCGCGGCCGCACCCGCCGCAGGATCTGTACCGGTCGTACCTGGCGCAAAGCGATGTGTTCATCGGGCTGTACTGGCAGCGGTACGGGTGGGTCGGGCCGGGCATGGAGATCTCGGGTCTGGAGGACGAGTTCGACCAGTCACGGACGAAGCCCCGGCTGCTGTATGTCAAGGCACCGGCGCCCGACCGCGAGCCGCGCCTGGCCGCCTTGCTCGCCCGCATCCAGGACGAGGCTTCGGCCTCCTACCGCACCTTCCGCACGCCCACCGAGCTGGCCCGGCTGGTGCGCGATGACCTGGCAGTGTTGCTCAGCGAGCAATTCGCCGCCGCCCGCAGCCCGGCCGCGGAGCGGCCGCGTGCGGGCGCCCGCGGCCCCAGCCCGCTGCCGGCGGACACGACGTCGCTGGTCGGACGGGAGCAGGACATCGGCGAGGTCGCCAGCCTGCTCGGACCGCCCGGGGCGCGCCTGGTCACACTGACCGGGCCAGGCGGGATCGGCAAAACCCGGCTGGCGGTGGCCGTCGGCGAGCGGCTCCGTGACAGGTACGCCGCGGGCACCGTGTTCGTACCACTGGCCGCGGTCACCGATCCAGAGCTGGTCCTGCCCAGCATCGGCCGGGCGGTCGGGGGCGACATGGCGGGGACGGAAGCGCCGCTGGAGGTCCTCGTTGAGCTTTTCGGCGACGATCCGTGGCTGCTCATCCTCGACAACCTGGAGCAGGTGGTCGAGGTCGGCGGTGACCTCGATGAGCTGCTGGCCCGCTGTGGCGGCGTGGCGATTCTGGCCACCAGCCGTACGGTGCTGGGGCTGCGGGCCGAACGGGAGTACCCGGTGCCACCGCTACCCCTTCCCGCCGGCGCCGACGCCGCGCCGACGGATGAGCTAACGGCCTCGCCGGCGGTGGCGCTGTTCGTGGACCGGGCCCGTGCGGTGCGCCCCGGCTTCGCCCTCACCCAGGAGAACGCCCCGGCGGTGGTAGAGATCTGCCGGCGGCTGGAGGGCCTGCCGCTGGCGATCGAGCTGGCGGCCGCCCGGACCCGGCTGCTGGACCCCCGCGCGCTGCTGGACCGCCTGGCCGGGTCGCTCGACGCGCTGGGGACCGGCGCGGCAGACCTCCCCGAGCGCCAGCGCACCCTGCGGGCGACGGTCGAGTGGAGTGTCGGCCTGCTCGATGACGCGGAGCGGTCGCTGCTGGAGATCACGGCGGTGTTTGTCGGCGGCTGGACCATCGAGGCCGCCGCCCAGGTCGCCGGCCTGGACGAGGATCGGGCGATTGAGCTGTCTGAGGCGCTGGCCCGGCACAGCCTGATCCAGCTTGACTATGCCGGGCTCACCCCCCGGTCGCGGATGCTGGTCACCGTGCGCGAGTTCGTCGCCGAGCAGCTGGCGGCCCGGGCCGACGTCACCGAGATCGAACGCCGGCACGCCGGGTACTACCGGGCGCTGGCCGAACGGGCGGACCGGCCGCTGCGCGTCGCCGGCCAGAACGAGTGGCTGGGGCGGCTGGACGCCGACGAGAGCAACCTGGCCGCCGCCATCCGCTGGTACCTGGCCCACGACCCCGCGCCGCTGCCGCACCTGTTCCGGGTCCTGTGGCCGTTCTGGTCCATGCGGGACCTCAATGACGAGGCCCGCCCATGGATCAACGAGCTGCTGCCGGCCGCCGACTCGCTGGACCCCACGGCCCGCGCCGAGCTGGAGTGGGCGGCGGCGGCGGTCGCCGCCGAGGTAGGCGACGACGCCGCGGCGCTGGCAGCCCGCGAGCGGATAGGACCGCTGCTGGCCGCGATCGAGGACCCCTTCCTGCACGCGGCCTGCCGACTGGTCTTGGCGTGGACCGCACCGATCATCGACGACTTCGACGGCGCCCTGCGCGAGGCGTCGGCCTCGCTCGAGGAATTCCGCGGCCAGGACGAGCCGTTCACGACCGCGCTTGCCGCCTTCACCACCGGTTCCCTCGAGACGGCCGTGGACCGCCACGACGATGCCCTGCGCCACCTGCGCGAGGCACGCGACTTGGCGGAGCGGTTCGACAGCACCTGGCTCGCCGCGGGCTCCCGCGTGCAGCTCGGCATCTTGGATATTGCACGGCGCCGGCCGGAGCAGGCCCGGGCGTTGCTGGATGAGGCGCTGGACCTGAGCGTGGCAGCCCGCAGCGTCCAATTCGTATGCCAATGCCTGGCCGCGTTCGCCCGGCTGGCCATCGCCGAGGGCGACCCGCAGCAGGCGGCGCTGCTGGAAGGCGCGGCCCAGGGCCTGCGCCGGCGAGTCGGCCTGAACGCGTGGCCGATGCTACGGCAGGACGAGACCGAGCTGGTTGCCCAGGGCCGCCAAACGCTTGGCGCGGACCGGTTCGATCAGGCGTTCGCCGCCGGGTCCGGGCTCAGCCAGCAGGAAGCGGTTGCGGCCGTCCGGGACCGGCGCGCCGCCGGCAGCCAAGCGCCCTGACCCGCGGCCGGCACGAGCCGGGAGGCTCATGTCCCGAGCGGAGGACCGCCCATCAGGTCGGTACCTTCCTCGTCCCGCTCGGGGCCGCCCAGCTCGTCCGTCCCGGACCTGGGCCCACCCATCAGGTCGGTGCGTTCCTCATGCCGCTCAGGGCCACCCATGGTGTCACGACCCTCGCCTGCCGGGCCCGTTGTCATGTCAGCCTCCTCCCGGCAATGCCTCCGTTCTGCAACACGCGAGAGCCTAGGTGACGCGCGCCGACGGCAGACGGATGGGGCTGAACGCGGGTGGAGGCGAGCCGTGTTCAGATGTATCTCGAAGCGGCCTGTTCCCTCCTAGCAAGCGGGAGCCTGTGTGTTAGGCCCGGAACCCGGGGGGGACGATGGACGACGGTGCCGTGACCATCGTCGTTGGGCTGATCGGCTCGGCGGCGACCATTTCCGCCGCGCTCATCGCCAGGGCACACGCCGTGACAGAACCCCAGCTGCACACGGTGTGGTCATTGCCCCCCGGCGGACAACAGCCAACGGTCAGCCCGGGCCTGCGGTACCAGACGCCGAGTATCAAGACCTCGAGGTCGTTGTGGTGGGGTCTTGCGGGAATCTTCCTGTGGCTGCTTCCCATCCTCGGCTACGTTGTCACGCTGCCGGGCTTGTTCATTGCGATCCGGGATGTTCGCTCGCCGGGCACGAGACGATACTCCCTGCTTGGCCTTGTACTCTGCACACTGGCTCTCGCGCTGACGATCATCAACTCGGCGGCAGGCGCGTACCAAGGCGCCCACGGCGCCGGCTGGTGGCAAAGCGGCTAACGCGCTGGCCGAGCCGCCGTGTGCACGGCTCTGGCATGCGTACCTTGATGTCGGGCAGCGCATAACCCGGTAGTTCTGGGCCAGGGTGCCGGCACGCATCTGAGCCGAGGTAGTCGGCCGCGACCAGGACCGGAGCGCCGGAGCGTGTGCTGTCCCTGCTGGGGTGATCGTGCGAATCCTGCGAGAGCGAGGTTGACTCCCTGATGGAATCACTCGACCCGCGCGAGCGCGGTTTTCTGTCTTGCGCCGCGGACTGACCAGGACTATCAGATGGAACCTGCTGCGGCAATGTCCGCCTCATCGGTACCCACGCTCGAGCGCGAGTCCGCCGCATTGCGGGCGCGCCGCCTGTCCGCGGCGCGCCGGCGGGCCACCGCTCTCCTGGTGGGGGCAACGGCGCTGTTTGTGGCCGTGACCGTGGTCGGTGCTCACGGGACCCTCCTCGGCTACGTGCAGGCCGGCGCCGAGGCCTCCATGGTCGGAGGCATCGCGGACTGGTTCGCGGTGACGGCTCTGTTCCGCCGTCCGCTGGGTTTGCCGATACCGCACACCGCGCTGATCGTCGAGCGCAAGGACCAGTTCGCCGCCACTCTCGGCCAGTTCGTGCAGGAGAACTTCCTGAACGCCGACGTTCTTGCTGAACGGATCCGCGCCGCTGGCCTCGTTCCCCGGCTGGCCGCCTGGCTGGCCGACGAAGCCAACGCCGTCCGCTTCGCCGGTCACGCCGCGGATCTGGTGGTCAACGTGGCCGAGGCCCTCCGCGATGAGGATGTCCAGCGCGTGCTCACCGCCGAACTGACCCGGGCGGTGAACGCCGTCGAAGTGGCGCCGCTGGCAGGGCGGGCGCTGGAGGTCATCATCGCGGAAGGCCACCACGACGAGCTGTTCAACACCATCGTGCACGCCGCCGACCGCTATCTCGCCGGCCATCACACGGAGCTGCGTGAAAGGTTCCAGGCCGAGTCGCCGCGCTGGGCGCCCGAGGCTGTGTACCGGCTGGTCTTCGACCGTCTCTACCACCGCCTGCGCCAGCGGCTGGTGGCGATGGCCGCCGACCCCGACGACCCGACCCGCCGTCAGTTCGAGGAATGGATCGCAGGACTGCCCGGCCGCCTCGAGACGTCTCCAGAGCTGCGCGAGCGCGGAGAGCGCCTCAAGCGCGACATTCTGGGCAGCGCCGAGCTGAGGGACTGGTCCTCGTCGCTCTGGCAGAAGGCCAAAGACACCCTGCGGACCCAGGCGGGCGACCCGGAGTCTGAGCTGCGCCATCAGCTGGCCGCCGCGCTGGTGGCGGCCGGCCAGCGCCTCGGGTCAGACCACCGCCTGCAGGAAGGCCTCGAGCGCGTCGTCGAATCGGGAGCCAGGGCGCTTGCCGACCAGTTCCACGACGAGCTGGCCGACCTCGTCACGGGGACCATCGAACGGTGGGATGCCGCGGAGACGTCGAGCCAGCTCGAACTGCTCCTGGGGCGCGATCTGCAGTACATCCGCATCAACGGCACGGTGGTCGGGGCCGGCGTGGGACTGGCCTTGCACGCCATCGCCCTGGCCCTGGCCTGATGGCGGCGGCTCACCCAACCGCACTTACCGGGGCTCCGGGTTTGCTCGTGCCGCCGTACCCGCATCCTCAACACGGAGATGCCGCGCAGCCTTTTGCGGTGTCAGGATGAGACCCGTGCGTGTTCACCGGTTCGGCGTTCTTCGACACCCTGGCCCAGTTCTGCCGCAAGGCCTATCTGTGCTGGATCGATGCGACAACCCGCCGCCCCGAGTTGCGGGCCGCGCGCATCGTTCTCACCGCCAGTCCTAGGTCTGCTTCGCTCCGTACAGGGTTTCGATGGGTGCGACCGCCACCAGGTCCTTCACGGCATCGGCAAGGTGCCGGTCGAGCGTGATCAGCGCGTCGCCGTGGAGCTGGGTCAGCGCGACGTACTCCGCGTCAAAGGTGTCGGGCCACCCGAGCAGGGCGGCGGCCTTCCATGCCACGTTTTGAAGGACGCGGTCCCCCAGCAGCCGGATCCGCAGCCCGCGCGCGTAGTTGAGCTGTCGCTCGGCATCCTTCCTGGTCATCTCGCCGCGGCGTACCGCCTGGTAGAGAAGCGACAGCATCTGCGAGCGCAGAAGCGTCGGAGCCAGGAGCTGATGCTCGCCAGAAATCACCGCCTCATCGCGGGCCAGGCGAATGGCGACGTCCGGACCGATCACGTACCTGGTCATGAAGGATCAGTTCCCTCCGTTGGTGCGCCACGCGAGCCCGCCCGGAGCGCGGCCGGGTTGCCACTACTTTTGCGGGGGGCGCCGGCGGAGCCGGAGGGCAACGATGACCACGGTCGCCCCGACGAGCAGGGCGACGATGTTGGGGATCACCAGCGCCGGGATCCCGGCCGCCGCCCCGTAGGCGATCCACAACAGGAATCCGATGAGCAGAACCATGAAATAGCCCACGGATACCTGGTGGGAGGACCGCTCGCGCAGCATGCGGCGGATTTGCAGTACCGGTGCGATGGCCATCAGTACCGCCCACGATGATGCGGCTCCGGCGAGGACAGTTCCAGTCACGGCGCTCCTGCGATGAGAGGCGCCCTGACCATGCGGATCGTGCTCGCCAGTTGCCTGGTGAGGGGCGCAAGCACGACCGCCGTCATGTTACCGCAGGCAATGGGAACCCAGCGGTCCTCGGCCACGCCGGCCCCGGGAGCAGGCGCGCTCCGGACGTGGATCGTCGGCGGTTGCGCGTACCGTGCGGGCATGGCTATCGCACGGTTCCCAAGTATCGTCATCGACTGTCCCGACCCGGGCGTTCTCGCGACGTTCTACGGCGCGATGTTGGATTGGAAGGCCGACGTCTCCCCCGACTGGGCTGAAATCCGCGGGGAGCACGGTCAGTGCATCTCCTTCCAGCAGGTGGAGGACTACACCCCGCCCAAGTGGCCGGCCCAGGAGGTGCCCCAGCAGATGCATCTCGACGTGATCGTCGACGATCTCGACGCGGCCGAGGCGGCGGTGCTCGATCTCGGCGCGGCCAGGCACGAGCACCAGCCCGGCACATCCTTCCGGGTGTTCCTCGACCCTGCGGGGCACCCGTTCTGTCTCTGCCTGGACTGACCGCCGGTCCTCAGCCAGACCCCATCCCATGAGGGATGCTGCTCTACCGGCGAACACGGCGAAGCCGGCGCCCGGCCGACCGTTGACCAGGGCGGCGAGCCGTGCCGACGACTTCGTGTGCCACGCGAGGTGTCAGTAACTCAGCCGCTCGTACCAGTCGGTTCCGCGGCCCTCCGGCGTGAGATCGAACAGGTTCCACAACGGCTCGATGGTGCCGACGTGGCGCGGTTCTTGCCCGGGATCGGCCGGCGCGTAGAACAGTTCCGAGCCCCAGAAGTGGCGGATCGTGTTCCCGTCGCGGTGGAACACGTTCAGCATCGGCTTCTGCTGACCGTCCGGGGTCTCGGTCAGGTAGTCGCGGTTATAGGTGGTCCCGGCCGAGGACAGGAGGCGCATCCGCCGCCAGCCGCGTTCGTCGGAGAAGGTGAGGAGGCGCTCGATCGGGGTCTTGGCGGCGACCGCGAGATTGACCCGCTGGGAGGCGTGCTCGGCGGCGCCCTCGAGCTGGTCCAGGAGCGCGGTGCACGACGGGCACGGGCCCTCCGCCAGCGGCAGCAGCGCGGTCTGCCCGCCCGCCGGGCCGGGCGAGTCGTCGCCCGGGTCGCGGGGGAACATCATGCTGTAGATCACCAGCGAGTCCTTGCCCGGCGCGAACAGCTCCGACAGCCGCACGTCGGCCGGGCCGCCGCCTGGCCCTCGGGTCTGGAAGATGTAGTCCTGCGGCACCACCCCGCCAGGCGGCAATCGCCGCCGGGCCTCAGCCACCGCCTCCATGGAACGGCGCAGCTCGATCTCCTGCTCCAGCAGCCGATTCCGCGCCGTCCGGTACTCGGCGGACTCACCAGGAAACGCGACGGCCATGGCTCCTCCCGGGGGAACGCGCTTGCACCCCTACGCTAAGCGAGGCGGTTGCCGCACCGGGCGGCCGGCCGTCACGGTCGTGCACCGGCCCAGTCCCGCGCACGACGGGTGAAACGCCGGGTCCGGCGGCAACTCATCGGTGCCGCGGTGTCTGCCAGGATGAGATCATGATCGCCACCCGCACGATCTTGGTCCGGCTGGCCACCAGCCCGCGGCTGGAACGTGCCGTTCGGGCTGCGCCACTGGGAGAGCGGCTCGCCTGGCGGGCCGCGTCACGGTACGTCGCGGGGACCACGGCCGACGCGGCCACCCGGGCAGCGAGGGAACTGCACGAGCGGGGCGTGGGCAGCAGCATCGACCTGTTCGGCGAGTCCGTTCACGACACGGCGACCGCCGACCGCGTCACTGCCGCCTATCTCGGCCTGGCCGGCCATGTCAACGCCCTCCCTGCGGAGGTGTGGCTGTCGGCCGATCTGTCCCACCTCGGCCTGGATGTCGACCCGCACGGCTGCGCGGATCGCCTCGCCGCGGTGGCAGACCGCCTCGCAGCCGGCCGGCGCATCCAGGTCGGAGCCGAAGACCACGGCCGCGCCCAGGCCGTCCTCGCCTGCATCGAGTCCGTCGCCGGGCGGGGCCTGGCCGGCCGGCTCGGGGCCACGGCACAGGCCAACTTCCGCCGCACAGCACGCGACCTGGAACGCCTCGTTGCGGCAGGCGTCTACATCCGCTTGGTGAAGGGCGCCTACCCCGAACCGCGCGACCGCGCGCTGCCCTACGGCGAACCCACCGACGTCGCCTACCTGCGCCTCGCGCACCGGCTCGCCGGCACCGGGGCCCAGTTCGCTGTGGCCACCCATGACGGCGTCCTGCGCGAGGCGCTGCTCGCGGCGCTGGGCCCCCGGCCGGTCGAGCAACTGCTCGGAGTTCGCCCCGCGGTCTTGGGCGAACTCACCTCCCGCGGCATCCCCGTCCGCGTGTACGTACCCTACGGCGGCAACTGGTTCCGCTACTGGATGCGCCGCCTCGCTGAATCGCGAAGCGGCTGAACCCACCCCGGAACCGGCCGCCACACGCCGACATGGCCGACCGGGATGGTCAGTCCTGCAGCGCGTACTCCACGGCATGCGGGGCACCTCCCGGATCGCGAACGCGCTCTCGTAGAACTGGCGCCCGCAGGAGCACCGAGGGTGGGCGGAGAAGGGCATCGGGACCGGTGTCACCTGCGCCACCCCGGGCAGCTCGGCCAGCCGGGGCAGCGGGCGGGCGCTGTACACGATGCTTCGTAGCCGTCGTGAAGGTGATCAGCCGCTCTTCCTCGGCTGGGTCGTCGCCTGTCGGCGCCACGGTGAGGATGAAGCCGCCTGGCCCAGGCGGACTGCCGAACTTAATCCGGCCACTGGGCTAGCTCTGCTGTCTGGCGAGCGGTGCGAGCAGCTCCCGGGCGTCGGCAAGGATCGAGAAGTGGCCCTCGCCGGGGTGGATCTGAAGCTGTGCGCCCGGTATCACCTCGGCGTAGCGCCGGGCGTGCTGGAGCGGGACGGTGGTGTCGGCGTCCCCGTGGCGGATCAGCGTCGGCACGTCGATGGAGCCAAGATCAAAACCCCAGGGCCGGGTGAGTACCCGCAGGTCCTGAGCGACCCCCCAGCTCCCGCGGCGGAACGCCTCGGCGTAGTTGACGAGGAAGGAGTCGCGCGTGCCGGGATCCCCGAGCGCGCGGTTGTCGATGTCGGGCAGCGAGGTCGCGGCGAGGCGGAAGAACAGCTGCGGCCAGCGGCGGGTCAGCACGGCCCCGCGGCCCAAAGACCAGCCACTGAACGCGGGAGCGTAGCCGGCCAGCGCCAGGGAGAGCCGTTCCCCGGGCGCCATCCCACGGGTGGGCCACTCGGGCGGGCCGAGCGGCGAGACGAGCAGCAGGCTGCGGACGCGGCCGGGAATCCGGGCCGCGCACGCCGCCGCGAACGGCCCGCCAGCGGAGATTCCCAGCAGCGCCGCCGAGTCGGCCCGCAACCCGTCCAGGATCAGCGTGGCATCCTCGACCCAGTCCGCGACCCGGATCAGCCGGCGCGGATCGGAGCCGCCGATGCCGGGGCGGTCCGGGGCTACCAGACGCAGTCCCAGGTCGGCCGCCGCCTGCCGGAACCAGTGCGCGGACAGCCGCGAATCGGCCAGCCCGTGGCAGAAAAGGACCGGTGTGGCGTCCGGCTCGCCAACAACCTCCAGCGCGATCACACTGCCGTCGTCCCGGCGCAGTTCCATCCCCACATGCTCTCGCGCCGTTGCCCAACAACCCCGCCAGGGTGTCGCTACCGCGCCCCGCGAGGCCGGCGCTGAGCCGGCCGCCGCCCGCGCCCGCCATGGGCGAGGATGGCGCCATGGGCGTTCAGGGGCACGTTGACGCGCGGTTCGGCCCGGTGCGCGAATGCTTCACCGAGGTTGTCGGCGGGCAGGCGGGCACGGGCGCGGCCTTTGCCGCGTGGTGCGACGGCAGGCTGGTGGCCGATCTGTGGGGCGGTCATGCCGACCTGGGACGGCTCCGGCCGTGGGATGCGTCCAGCCTGGTTCAGCCGTACTCGGTGAGCAAACCGTTCGCAGCGGTGTGCGCGCTGCGCCTGGTCGAGGCCGGGCGGCTGGACCTGGACGCACCGGTGCAGCGGTACTGGCCGGAGTTCCGCGCACGGGCGACGGTGCGGCACATCTTGTCGCACCAGGCGGGGGTGGTGGCGCTCGACGAGCCGGCCCCGAACGAGGCCTTTTATGACTGGGACTGGCTGTGCGCCCTGCTGGCGGCCCAGGAGCCGTCGTGGGAGCCAGGAACCGCGCACGGCGAGTCGGCACTGTCGCTGGAGGCCACTTTGCGGGACTGCCTCGGTCTCCCGCCCACCGTGGCCACCAGCAGCCAGTAGGGGCTGCTGGTCCCCTCCCAGGAGATGGCCACGAGCCCGGCCGCGACCAGCACCAGCCCGGCCACGCCGACGCGCCGGCAGCGCTCACCAGCGCCCAGCCGGCTTCCGGCCATCACGCGAGCGCGGGGTGATCTGCTTGCGCAGCCATCCGGCGGCGGCCGCGGCTGGCCATAGCCGGGACGCCAGGTTCCGGCCCGCGATGCCGGCCCGGGTGGCGGGGACCATCAGCGCGGCGGCGATCGCGATGCTCCCCTGCCTGGGGTCGACCAGGGTGCGGTGCCTGGCCTCGTACCAGGCGAACGCCGGCCTCGGGTCGGTCCGGGCGGCGGCGAGTGCCTCGGCGAGCGTGTGGGCACCCGCGATCGCCAGGCTGGAGCCGTCGCCGAACAGCGACACCGACGAGGCGGCGTCCCCCACCAGCGCGACGCGGCCGTTCGCCCAGCGGTCCATTCGCACCTGGCTGACCGAGTCCAGCCAGAGGTCGTCGGCGGCGCGCACCCGGTCCAGCAGCTCCGGCAGCCGCCAGCCGTCTCCCGCGTAGACGTCGGTGATGAGCCGCTTGTGCTGCTCGAGGTTGCCGTGGCCGATGCCCTCGAGCGCCGGGTGGCGGAAGATGAAGGCCGCCATCGCGTGCCCGCGGACCGGATGGATCGCGACCATCCGGCCCGGGGCGTTATGAATGACGACGGCCCGTGTGTGCTCGGCCGGGGCGTTCAGCTGCATCGTGGCGACATAAATGCCCTGGTGGTGGACGAACTCGGACTCGGGCCCGAAGGCGAGGCGGCGGGTGGCCGAATGGAGCCCGTCGGCCCCGATCACCAGGTCGAACCGGCGCGGTGCTGCCTTCTCGAATGTGACGTCCGCGCCGTCGCCGTCCTGGCTCAGCGCGGTCATCGTGTCGCCGAATACGTACTCGGCCGAGTCCCGGCTGGCCTCGTACAGGATCGCCGCGAGATCGGTGCGCGGCAGCTCCACCTCGCGGCTGTCGGTCGCCCGCTGCAGGGCCCGCGTGTTGACCCGGCCGACCTGGCGGCCGGAGCGGTTGACGAAGCTCATCGCGGTCACGTCGGTGCGGGCCTGGCGCAGTCTTTGCATGACGCCCATCCCCTCGGCGACCGCCACGGCCGGCCCGCGGACGTCCACCGGGCTGCCGGACGAACGCAGCCCGGCCGCGCGTTCCACGACCGCCGGGCGGAATCCGTACCGCGCCAGCCAGTACGCCAGCGTCGGCCCGGCGACACCGGCTCCGGAGATCAGGACTGTCGGGTTGGCCCTGGCGTTCATCACACGCTCCCGTCGCTGAGGCCCGTGGTTATGGGTTGACTATATGACTAGATTTGAAAATTAGTCAAATCAATTAGCTAGTTGACCGAAGCTCATACTTGGTCATACGTTGGCGACGTGAGCACGGGGACTGCGCGGCTACGGGATGCCGGGCACCGCGCCGAACGTGCCGCGGCGATCCTTGATGTGGCCGCGGACCTGCTGCTGCGCCACGGCTACCGGCGGGTGACCATCGACGACGTGGCCGCCGGAGCCAAGATCGGCAAGGGCACGGTCTATCTGCACTGGAAGACCCGCGAGCAGCTGTTCAGCGCGGTCTTCGAGCGGGAGGTGCTCGGCGCGATCGACGAGCTGCGGCAAGCGCTGCGGCAAGATCCGCAGGTGTGCCTGCTGCACCGCTTTGCGCGCACATACTTTCTCGCGATCATGAACCGGCCGCTGCTGCGCGGCTTCCTCCTGGCCGACCCCGAGCTGCTCGGCAGGCTGGCCACGTCCCGTGACACCACCCGTGACGACCGCCACGTCGGGATGTCCCGCGCGTTCGTGGAGTTGCTGGCCGAGCACGGCCTGCTCCGCGGCGACATGGACGCCGACCAGATCCGCTACGCCTACCAGGCGACCTTCGAAGGCTTCCTGCAACAGGAGGCGGCCGCGCCTGCCGACGGCCTGGACCAGCGGGCCGACCTGCTCGCCCAAACCGTCCGGCGGGCCTTCGAGAGCAACCGCACGGCCCCCGACGCCGAGTTGCGAAGCGTCGCGGCCTCGGTCATCGCCCTGCTTACCGGCCTCATCGACGCCGACCGCGCCGGATCCTGGCTGCAGCGGGACGCCGACTAGGCCCCGTCATCTACCTGGTGCCGGAGCCCGGCTAAGGGCTCCTGCGGCGTCGGCCGGCGGCCGCATCCATGACGAGGATCACCGCCGCGTCAACGGCGAGCCCCAGCGCGGCACCCCCCGCGACGTCGAGCGGCAGATGGGCGCCGACGTACACCCGGCTCAGGCCCACGGCGGGCATGGCGGCCAGCGCGGAGGCACGGCCCGCGGGCCCGAGGTGGGGAAAGGCGGCGGCGCCCAGGGCGACGGCGACGCCGGCGTGCCCGGACAGGTACCCGAGCCCGGCGGCCGGGCGGCCACGGCATCGGGTGCCGGCCAGCAGAACGGCGGGCCGGGGGCGTTGCACCAGCCGCTTGACCAGCTTCGAGAGCACCCACGTGCCGGTGCCACCGGCCAGGAGCCGGACCGCCAGTTCGCCCTCTCCGGCCAGCCAGGCCGCGCCGGCCGCCGCCGGTGCGGCGCCGAGGGTGCCCAGCTGCATGACGGCCCAGGTGGGCACGTACAGGGAGTCAGGCAGGCCGTTGACCGCGCGGAACGTCCTCGCCTCACACGCGCCGACGCGGCTGCGACGCGCGGCCAGGGCCGTGGCCACCAGTGCCGTCGTCCCCACGCCGAGCCGGAGCCACGGGCCGGCCAGCACGCGGGCACTGCCAGGATCTCCATGCCATCTGCACACGTTCTGCATCGCTCCTGCACATCCGCGGGTTGCGGTGCTGAGTAACAAGGGGCCAAGGCCCGCAGGGGGAAATCTGCGGCACGGGTTCAGCCGCGGCACGCCGGTGCGTTCCTTGTGAGGCGCACATCCGTGCGAACGTTACCCGTCACTTCGAGCGGCGTCCGCGCGGTGGGCCCGGCCGGGGCCGGAGGCGGCTTCCGGACCTGGGCACGGCCACGGCCTCACGAGGCGATTTGAGGGGGAACAAGATGACGGTGCAGACGAAGTCGCTGTATGACCGGCTCGGCGGTCTCGACTCGATCAACGCGCTGACGGAGGCATGGGTGGCCCGCGTGGGGGGCGATGACAGGGCCAACGGGAAGTTCGCGCGGACCGACATCCCGCGGCTCATGAAGGAGGTCGCCGACCAGCTGTGTGAGGTCACCGGCGGGCCCTGCACCTACACCGGCCGGAGCATGGCCGAGACGCACGACGGCATGGCCGTCACGGCCGGCGAGTTCGACGTCGTCATGCGGCATCTGGATGGGGCGCTGGACGAGCTCAACGTCCCCAAGGCGGAGCATGACGAGGTGATCGCGCTGATCATGCCGATGCGCGTCGACATCGTTGAGGTCGAGTCACCGGAGACGGGGACGCCGCTTCCCGACAGCTACCGGGCCGCGCCTCCGCTGACCTGACCGGCCTGGCCGGAGGCGCGGGCGCCGGCTGAACCGCGGTCGCGCCTGGACGTCCAGCCCCGGTCGCGGAGCCGTTCGAACCCGTCGAGCAGCAGGTCCAGCGCGAACTCGAACTCGAACTGCTCGTCGCAGCCCTGTCCGACCGCGGACGGGTCGCCCTGGGTTGCCGCCATCGCTATCTCGACGATGTGCGGGTACCTTCTGGCCATCTCGTCGAACGTCGGCTGCGGCCGGTCCGGTCCGGCGCTCCGTGGCCGCTGCCCGTCGTCGAAGAGCTCGCGGGTGAAGCCCCACATGCGGTTGCCGAGGGCGTGCATGACGTGGTGGGTGAGGTCCGCTGAAAAGCCACCGGCGAGGAACATCCCGGTCATCGAGTCCATGTACGCGAGCACGACCGGGGTGCGGTCGGTACGGGTCTCGATCACCCGCGACGCCCACGGGTGACGCAGCAGCGCCCGTCGCGCCGACAGGACGCGCCGCCGGACGGCGGCCTTCCAGTCGGTGTCGCCGGCGGGCGGGTCGATCTCGCCGATGACGACGTCGACCATGCCGTCGAGAAGCTCCTCCTTGTTGGCCACGTGCTTGTAGAGGGCCATCGGCACGACGCCCAACCCTCCTCGTCACGCGTGGTTTCGTGCCGGCGCGTCCGCGGGGCGGGATGGCCCGCCGCGTACTATGGGGGCTGGATTCCGATTTCGCGCTGAGATGGGGGACGCCGTGGCTACCGGGCCCGAGGTCCTAGATACTGGCCGCGGCGAGCATGCCGTTGTGTTCTACCCGGACGAGCAGGAGCTCGTCGAGCGGGTCAGCGAGCATCTTCTCCCGGCCACCCGGGACGACGGCGTGGCGATCGTGGTCGCCACGCCCAAACATCATCGGTTCTTCGAAGAGCGGCTGGCCGTCGCCGGTGCCGACCTGACGGCCGCCCGCCAGCGCGGCTCTTACCTGGCGCTGGACGCGGGCGAGACGATGCGCGGCTTCATGGTCGCCGACTGGCCCGATCCCGCTGGTTTCTGGCAGGCGATCACTCCGCTGCTCCGGGGGGCGGCCACCGACGGGAAGCCGGTTCGCGTCTTCGGCGAGATGGTCTCGCTGTTGTGGGATTCCGGCCTGGTGAGCGCGGCCATCGAGGTGGAAGCGATGTGGAATGAGCTGTGCGGTCAGTTCCCGTTCGCATTGCTGTGCGCCTACCAGGCGGAGCCGGTGAGCTGCGCGCACCACCTCGACGCGCTGACCGAGGTGCGCCGCGCCCACACGCAGGTCATCGGTGGCCCGCCCGAGCCGGAGCAGGCGCAGCCGCTCGGTCTGTGAGCCGTCCCGCGCGATCAGCCGATGGGCGATCGCGCGCCGGCGCCGTCCCTTAGAGGGCAGCTTTCCGTCAGAAGACGACAGCGCGGCCCACGAGGCCGACCGCGCTGAATATTCCGATCGACGTCAGCACGGCGATGGCGGCGAGCGCGGTGCCGGTCCACCAACGGCGGGCACGCGATGGTCCGAGGGCCATCAGCGCGAGACTCCCCCACAGCAGCCCTTCGGCCAGGAACCAGGTCTCGTTGAAGGCCAGGTCCTGGATATCGGCGGCGCGGGTGTCCACCGTGACCCACAGCGAGGCGGGGTAGCGGATGTGCACCACACCGGCCAGGCTCAGCACCCGCTGCGCGTCCATGACCAGCGCGTGCGTGACAAAGCCGACCGCCAGCACCCAGCACAACGCCAGCAGCGCACGCCGCCAGCGCGGACGCCGCCACAGGGGGAGCGCGGCAACGGGCAGCAGCGCGACCACCAGCAGCACGGCCGCGCCCGCAAGGTTGATGGCGCGCCATTGGGCCTGCGAGGACGGCGAGCCGAACATGCCGGCGGTTCCGCCGAGCCCGTAGTAGCCGCGGTACAGCGCGTACAGGAGTCCCCAGCCGGCGGCCACCAGGCTCACGGCCACACGGCGCCGTGGACCGGCGGGGGGCAGTTCGTCGGCGTGCGCCGCCTGCTGCGTGTCCGGCCCCGTGGCTGGCTCGTGCGCCATGGCAATCACTTCCGTTCTGCATGATCTGCGCGAGCTCCCGGCGTGGACGACCGCGTTCTTGCAGACGTGGGTCTGTGATCTGCACGCTGCGAGGGCAGGACCGGCGGGGCGTCACCCGGAAGCGCACCGGGTGGAACCTTCCGCCGCCCGGGCGCTGCGCCGCATTCCCCGGCGGGCCGTCGCGAAGCTAGCCCGCCTCGGCGAGCCGCGCGAGCTTCGCCAGTGCCATCCGCGTGCCGGTCTCGTTGTCGGCGGCGGGCACCTTGTCGGGAATTCCCTCGTGCACGACGAGCACATCGGTGCCGCCGGCCGCGTCGGACAGTGTGGTGGTCATGGTCATCTGGCCACGGAGATCGGGATCGCCCGTCTCGAACTCGAGGACCTCGACCACCCGCTCGTCCGGCACAAGCTTGACGAAGTGGCCGTGGTAGGTATCGGTGTGCGGTGCGGACTTGCCGTCCGCGGTCGGCGCGTCGTAGGTGAGCGAGACGCGGAACGCGCCGCCCTCGCGGGCATCGAACTCATGCACGCGGCCGCTCATGCCATCCGGCACCCGCCAGGTCGCGATCGCGGCCGGGTCGGTCAGTGCGCGGTAGACGGCCGAACGCGGGGCCTCGATGTGCCACGAGAGCTGAGTCGCGTACATGCCGCGAGTCTACGGCCCGGGGTGCCTGGCGCCCCGGTGCCCGGCGCCAGAATGGCCTCATGACCTAACTCCTGGAACAGGAGTCAGATGAGCACCAGCAGAAGCAGGGGCCTCATCAGAAACTCAGTTCTGTCACAGGCACACCCGTAGCGGAATTCGGGCCGCAAAGAATGAATTTCCGCTGTACTGGCACCAGCCATGGAAGATGTTGTGCTTATGATCGCGGAGTGGCTGGCAAAGCGCGAGCCAAAGGAGGAAACCCAGTGATATCGCGTTACAGCCCGGCACTGCCGGGGCGGGAGGTGGCCTTTACGGGTATCGCGCGCTAGCTAAAGGCAGTCCCGGCCAGGTGTTCGCAGCACGCGGCCGGGACTTTGTGTCGGACAACCTTAGGAGGAACCCCCGACATGTTTCCTATTTCAGTTGCCGGGCTTGCCAAGACGGCGATTGTGGTGACGATGTCGCTGCACCCGGCGGCGGCTCACCACAGCCCGGTGCACTACACGGTGCGGGCGGGCGACACGCTGTCGGACATCGCCCGCCATGAGTACGGCCGGGCGGCGGCCTGGCCGGCGCTGTGGTGGGTCAACCGGCATCAGGTGCCCAACCCGAGCGCGATCACGGTGGGGCAGCGGCTGCGGCTGAGCGACTGGCACCGGGTGCGGCCGTGGCTTGCCCGGGCCGCGCTGGCCTCGGTCCCGGCCCCACCGCCTGCCCCGGTGGCCGCTCCGGCGGCCGGTTCCCCGGCCGGGGCGCCGGCGGCACCGGCCGCCGCGCCCGCGCCGGCGGCGTCGGGCGGGGTGAACTGGTCGGCGATCGCGGCGTGCGAGTCGGGCGGCAACTGGAGCGCCAGCACCGGCAACGGGTTCTACGGCGGGCTGCAGTTCACGCAGCAGACCTGGCTGGCCAACGGCGGCGGCCAGTACGCCGCCTCGGCCGACCAGGCCACCGCGGCCCAGCAGATCGCCGTCGCTCAGCGGGTGCTGGCGAGTCAGGGCATCGGCGCCTGGCCGGTGTGCGGATCGAACGGCTAGGACCGCCCGGGTCAGCTGTCACCGCCGGCCGCCGGATACCCAGGCGGCGCGCGGAGGGCCGGCAGCTGGCCTACCGGCGGTGGAGCGGGTGCCCAGATCCGGCGGATCTGGGCACCCCTCACTGCCGCCCGACGGCACCGGCGCTGGTCCGGATCAGGTCACCGAAGAAGGCCGCGATGTCGTGGCCGAGCAGGCCGGGTTCCTCGGCCGACGGGAAGTGGCCGCCCCGGGGCATGCGCGTCCACCGGCGGACGTTGTAGAGGCGCTCGGCCCACTCGCGGGGAGGCGTGCCGTCGTCGACGAACTGGTTCGCGAAGACGGCTACCGCGGTCGGCACAGTCACGGCGTCGGCGGGGCCCAGTTCGGCCAGCCACCGGTTGTCCACGTAGTCCCGCATGGAGGACGTGATCGTCTGAGTTGCCCAGTAGAGGGTCACCACCGTGAGCAGGAAGTCGCGGGAAAAGGTGGCGTCGAGATCCCCGCCGGAATCCGCCCATGCCCGCCACTTCTCCAGCACCCAGGCGGCCAGGCCAGCCGGTGAGTCGTTGAGCCCGTAGCCGACCGTCTGCGGCCGCGTCGACTGGATCGCGCCGTAGCCGCGGTCGTCGTCACGCCACCGCTGGTACTGGGCCAGGTAGGCGCGCTCCGCCGCGGACAGGGGCCGCGAACCCGGCCCCGTATGAGGCGCCACATCCAGGTTGGACAGGTGAATGCCGAGCATGGGCCCCGGGTCGTCCAGCGCCATGAACGTGGTGACGGCGCTCCCGAAGTCGGTGCCCTGCGCGCCGTACCGCTGATAACCCAGACCGCGCATCAGGCGATGCCAGAGCCCCGCCGTGTACCGGCTCGTCACCCCCGCCCGGGCCGGCCGTTCGGAGTACCCGTAGCCGGGCAGTGAGGGGATCACCACATCGAACCCGGGCCCGGCGACGCCATGAGCGGCCGGGTCGGTCAGCAGCGGCACCATCGGCAGGAACTCGGCGAAGCAACTCGGCCAGCCGTGGGTCAAGATCAGCGGGATCCCGCGGCCGCTGCGCGCCCGCTCGTACACGAAGTGCACCCGGACGCCATCGATGCCGGCGCGGAAGTGGTGGAAGCCGTTCAGCCAGCGCTCCCGCGCACGCCAATCGAAGCCGTCCGCCCAGTACGCCAGCAGGTCCCGCAGGTAATCCAGGTCGGTTCCCTGCTCCCACGGCGCGCCCGGCGCCGCCCCGGGCAACCGCGCGTTGCGGATCCGCGCCCGCAGGTCGTCGAGGACCTCGTCGCTCACGCCGACGGTGAACCGCTCGGCCCGGAACGCACCCACCGCACCAGCTTGGCAGGCGCCGGCCGAGTCAGGAAGTGACGTGCAGCGCGCTCGCCTCGCCGGTAACCGCGCGGCCGCCCGCCCCGGCGCGGGGAGGGGCAGAGCCCGCGCGGTGCACCGCGCTCAGCGCCAGGAGGCCCAATCCCGCCGCTGCCCAGGCCGCGAGCACGGCCCAGGGGCCGCCGGCCCGGGAGCCGCCGAAGTACGCGACCGCGCGCAGCAGGGTGGCCCCGGCGCCCGGCGGCAGCCACTGGCCGACCTGGCCCCACGGGCTGGGCAGCAGCTCCGGCGCTGAGGTCGCGCCGGAGAGCGGGTTGCCGAGCACGAGCATGATCGCGGCGCCCAGGCCGACGCCGGCGGCCGCGCGGCCCGCCCGCTCTGCCACCGAGCCAAGCCCGGTCACGGTGGCCGCTACCGCCAGCACGATAAGTCCCATGATGGCCGCGATCGCGTAGTAGCTGCCGGGCAGGATCGACAGCCAGCTGCCGGCCGTCGCGGCCAGGGCCGCGCCACCGCCCACGCTGAACAGGACAAGGCCGGCGATCCGCCCCGGCACCGAACCGACCGCGAGCACGAGCAGCGCCCCGCCGAGGATGCTGGTGATCACGAGCGGCAGCAGCATCGCGCCGAACGCGGCGCCGTGCGGGTCGTCGCGGTCGGTCGGCACCACGTCGCGGGCCGGCGGCTTCGCACCTGCCATCTGGCCGGCCAGCTCGGTCAGCAGCTGCGCCACCGCCGGGCTCGCAGCGGAGGCGGTCAGCACCAGCGGCGACGGGCCGCCCACGACGATGGCTCCGTACGCGCGGCGGCCGGTGATGTCCTGCCGCGCCTGGGCGGCGCTGGTGGCCGTGATGACGCGAAATGCCCCCGGGTGCGTGCGGGAGATCTCGCGCGCTATCGCGGCGGCCGGCGCAGCCGGCCCGGCGACCACCACCGGAAGGTGGCGCGGCGCCAGGCGCGCGGCCGGCCACGCGAAGGCGGCTACCACCACGAACTGAAGCACGATCGCGCCGAGCGCGACGGCCACTGCGCGGGTAACGGGTGTGGCACTCACCGGGACTCCAGTAAATCGGATGTTCGTTCGTTATAATGTCCCAAGCATCGCCGCCCCGGCCCGAACTTGTCAAGACGAACGCTCGTTTTATTATGGACCATGCCCAAGGTCAGCCAGGAACACCTCGAACGCCGCCGCCAGCAGATCCTCGACGCGGCCGCCGGCTGCTTCGCCCGGCAGGGGTTTCACGCCACGTCGATGCAGGACATCTTCGCCGCGGCGGGGCTCTCGGCGGGCGCGGTCTACCGGTACTTCCCCAGCAAGACCGACCTCATCAGGTCGATCGCGGCGGAGGCGCTAGCCAATGTGCTCCCGGTCTTCGACGGCGCCACCAGCGCTGACGTCACCCCCGGTATCCCGGACGTCGTGGCCACGCTCATCGGGGAGCTGCGCGACGGGCGCCTGGCCCGGCTGCGCCCGGTCATCCTGCAGGTGTGGGCCGAGGCCGTGCGGGACGAGGAGCTCGCCGAGCTCGCGCTGTCCACGACCCGCCAGCTGCTCGCCACCATCACCGGCCTGGTGCAGCGTCTCACGGCCGAGGGCCGGCTCCCGGCTGGCACCGACGCGGCCGCGGCCGGGCGCCTCGTCATGGCCATGCTGCAGGGTTACGTCATCCAGTTCGCTCTCTTCGGCGACGTGTCACCCCAGCAGGTCCGGGAGGCCGCCGCGGCCCTCTTCCGCGACGGGTGAGCCACGCGGCGCCCCCGGCGACGAGCCGCCCTCCCCGCTAGGAGGCCTTCCGGAGGGTCCAGCCGTCCATCCCCATCCAGGCGCCCGAGAAGTCGAGCCTCCCGCCGAGCTGGTCATGACGGGTGCTCGCCAGCCGCGGGCCGTTGAGCTCGATCCAGTCGCCGCACGACCGCATGCGGGCCAGGCCCGGGCCCACGTTCTCCAGCGTGATGCCGCCGAGGGCCGTGATCTCGGTGGTCGAGCCGAAGCCCTGATCCATGGTCGCGTCCGGGCCGAACGTGTCCGCGCCGACGCCGATGGCGCCGTGCTGCCACAGCCACTTGGTGGATGCGGCGCTGAAGCCGGGGACGTCGTCGTAGTAGTCGTCGTAACGGCCCGGCACCCGGCGGTTACCCAGGTGGTAGAAGCTGGACAGCCCGGTGTAGAGCACCACGTACGCGTTTTGCGGGATCGCCGTGCACCCCGTGCGCCGCAGCCAGTTCTGGATGTAGCTGACCGTAATGAAGAAGTCGCCATTGCCGTGCCGGGCCAGGATCCGTGGTTTCACATTGATCACTATCAGCGGGCGCAGGCCGAAGAATTTCTCGTGCAGGCGGTCGAGGCATGGCTTGTTCTCATGGAAGTGGCAGGGGGCAGAGATATGCGTGCCGGTGTGGGTGCCAAGCGACTGGATCTGCTCGAGTGTGTAGCCCGATCCGTGCTGGCAGCGTGGCACGCTCGGATGGGCGTTGACGCAGTTCCAGAGCTGCCATCTGAACTTGGGGTCACCCGGGAAGATGGGCGCGTTGTCGCTCAGCGGCTGGCCCAGGAAGACCTGCCGCGAGCGAGCTGGGTCCCGCGGGTCGACCCGGGCGTAGCCGTGCGGGATGCCGCCCGCTAGGCGCGGCTGGTCTCCTGCGCTCGCGCCCCCGGCCGAGTTCATGCCGAAGACGAAGCCTGCTATCAGGGCGAGAGCGACGGCTACAAGGGCCGGGGCGCCCATCGCCCCGCGGAGCCGGGTCTGTTGCATGGCGGCATCCCTTCCGGGCGTTCGGGTGAAAGCAGTTTGAATTTAGATGTGTGGCCACATCGACTCAAGGCCCGTGCCGGACTGCGGCGCGTCGCCGGCCTTCGGCCGCACCAAGGCCGCGCAGCCGGGAAAGCGTTCCCGCCTTCCGCCGCACCACGGCCGCGCAGCAGGGAAAATGAGACGGTGCGGTTGTGGAGGTGGCGGTCATGCCAGGCGCAGGCGAGCGTGGCGACAGTCCCTGACGCGACCGCGCGCCGGCGCGCGATGAGCCGTGCGGGCCCGCGATGAGCCGTGCGGGCGCGCGATGAGCGGCGGATGACGCCAGCGGCCGGGAGCCTGGAACGCTTCGAGGCGCTGTTGAGCCCCCAGGGACAGGACCTGCTGGAGCGCCTGGACGCCGACCCGGTGACACCCGCCACCGCGCTGCGGGCCGGCAGCGCCCTGCGCGCGGAGTACCCGGCGGACCTGGTGGCCGACGCGCTCGCCCAGCACGAGCTGCGCGCCCGGGCACGCGCGAAGTTCCGCCGGGCCGGGCAGATGTTCTTCACGCGGTCCGGCCTTGAGCAGGCGAGCTCGGAGGCCACGGCCCGGTACCGGGCCCACCGCTACGCCGGTGCCGGCCGGGTGGCCGACCTGTGCTGCGGGATCGGCGGCGACCTGATCGCTCTCGCCGGGCACCGCCCGGTGCTCGCCGCTGACATCGACCCCCTCCACCTGCGGATGGCGGAGGTCAACGCCGGCGTGTACGGCGCTGCGGGCAACCTGCGGGCGGTCAGGGCCGACGTCCGCGACGTCAGCCTTTCCGGCGTGGATGCGGTGTTCATCGACCCCGCGCGGCGCAGCGGCGGGCGCCGCATGCGCCCCGGGGACAGCGAGCCACCGCTGTCGTGGTGCGTGGCCCTCGCCGGCCGGGCCGGTGCCGTCGGCATCAAGGCCGCGCCCGGCCTGCCGCCCGCCAGGGTGCCGGCCGGCTGGGAACTGGAGTTCATCGCGATCCGCCGGGACCTGAAGGAGGCGGTGGCCTGGTCCCCCGCCCTGGCCACCGCGACCCGGCGGGCGACGATCCTGCCGGGGGAACACGCGCTCGTCCCCGCGCCCGGCCCGGCGGTGCCGGTGCGCGCACCCGGGGAGTTCCTCTGCGACCCCAGCCCGGCCGTCACCCGTGCCGGGCTGGTGGAGGAGCTGGCGCGCGAACTGGACGCGTGGAAGATCGACGAGCGGATCGCGTTCCTGTCCGGGGACACGCCGCTGCGCACGCCGTTCGGGCGGGGACTGCGGGTCATCGACTCGGGCCCGTGGAATCAGAAGCGGCTTCCCGCCAAGCTGCGTGACCTGGACATCGGTGTGGTCGAGATCCGCCGCCGCGGCCTGGCCGGCGACGTGGACCAGTTGCTCCGCCGGCTGAAGCTGACCGGCAGCCGCCGCGCGACGGTGGTCATGACCAGGGCCGGGGACCGGCCCTGGGGGCTGATCTGCGTCGATGCCGAATGAGCACAGCGCGCGCAGACGGCGGGCCTGGGGCGGTCCTTGACCCGCGCGCGGCCCGGCGGGAACAATCTGCGATGCCAGCCCGATCCCACGACACCGCGGAGGAGCCCATGAGTGCCACCGAGCAGTACCTGGCCAACAACGCCAGTTATGCGGAGACGTTCTCCGGCCCGCTGCCCATGCCGCCCGCCGCCCACGTCGCCGTGGTCGCCTGCATGGACGCGCGGCTCAACGTCTACGGCATGCTCGGGCTGGGCGAGGGCGAGGCGCACGTGATCCGCAACGCGGGCGGCGTCATCACCGACGACCAAATCCGCTCGCTGGCCATCAGCCAGCGCCTGCTCGGAACGAACGAGATCGTGCTGATCCACCACACCGACTGCGGCATGCTGACCTTCACCGACGACACGTTCAAGCGCTCCATCCAGGACGAGACGGGGATCAAGCCGCCGTGGGCCGCCGAAGCCTTCACCGACCTCGACGAGGACGTGCGGCAGTCCATCGCGCGGATCAAGGCCAGCCCGTTCATCCCGCACAAGGACGCGATCTCCGGGTTCGTCTTCAACGTCGCGACCGGAAAGCTCCACCCGGTCAGCTGAGCAGCCCCGGGTCAGAGGGTCCCCACCGCGCTGAGGACGGCGAGCAGGAAGGTGGTCAGGGCGAGGGCGCCGTGGCCGGCCGGGATGAGCGCCACCGCATGCCCCTGGGCCGCCGGTGCCGGACCGGGTCGGCCGCGACGCCGGCGAGCACCTCGTCCACCAGGCTGCTGGCGAGCGCCGCATCCGTGAGCGCGTGGGTGAGCGTGCTGTCGGTGAGCCTGCTGCTGAGCACGTGCTCCGCGGGCGCGGCGAGCTGGCCGCCGCCGGCCCGTCCCGCGCCTTGCGCGGGCGGCGCGGCGAGCGGGTGCCCCGCCGCGGCGGCCACCATGACCGTACCGTCCATCGGCTTCCCCCCGGGGTCCCGGTGACCGGTCCCCCCCGGTAACCCGACCCATAGCGCAGGTGGTGGCAGCGTATCCGCCCGGGTACAGCGCGCGATACCCCGCACGGCGGGCGGCGGTAGGTCCTGCTGCTAGCGTCGCGCCTCATGGAGGACCAGATCCCCGGGGAAGCGCCGATCTTCGAGCTTGAGCTCGCCGGCTGGCGCCGGCGCGTCAGCGAGCTCTACGGGGCCGTGCGGGCGCAGCCAAGCCCCGAGCGTGGGCATGCTCTGTGGCGGGCCGGCCGCGATGAGCTCTTCCGGGAGCACCCGCAGAGCCCGCTGGACCCTGGCGACCCGCTCCGGGCCACCGGCCTGCCGGTCTGGCCCTACGACCCGCAGCTGCGGTTCTCGCTGCCGCTGCTCCCGCCGGCCGCCCGGGCGGAGCTGTCGCTGCCTGCCGGCAGCGACGGCACCGCGACGCTGCGGCTGGTCGGACGAGTCGAGCTGCCCGCGCCGCTGCGTGCGGCCGTCGACGTGTGGTGGCTGGAGCAGTACGCGGGCGGGCTGTTCCTGCCGCTGCGGGACGGCACCGCCGGGACCGCCAGCTACGGCGGCGGGCGATATCTGCTCGACACGGCCAAGGGCGCCGACCTCGGCGGCGCCGACGGGTCCCTGGTCGTGGACCTGAACTTCCTGTACCACCCCTCGTGCCGGTACAACAGCTCCTGGCAGTGCCCGCTGGCGCCGCGCGGGAACATCATCACCGCGCCGGTGCGCGCTGGGGAACGGCTCTGATCTCCCGGCGGGCTTCAGTCGTCCAGCGCGCTGGGATCGGCGGGAACGTCCACGGCGTACCCGGTGAGCGCCGCCAGCGGTACGACCTCCAGCGCCCGCTCATGGGTTGACGCCAGCACCACCGGCGCCGCCGCGCCATCGCGGTGCGCCCGCAGCCAGTTCACCGCGGTTACGCACCACCGGTCCCCCGGCACGAGCCCGGGGAACTGGAACTCCGGCACCGGCGTGGACAGGTCGTTCCCGATGCTGCGCTGATGCGCCAGGAACTCGGCGGTGACCACGGCGCAGATCGTGTGACTGCCCAGGTCCTCCGGGCCGGTGCTGCAGCAGCCGTTGCGGTAGAAGCCGGTGACCGGGTCGGTGCCGCACGGCTCCAGCTCGCTACCGAAGACATTGCGCTCGCCCACGCCAGCAGTATCCCCGGCCTCAGCGCACCGGACAAACGTCATGGGCCGGACACGCGGCCGGGGCTCAGCGGAGCCCGGCGAACAGATCGTCCTCGGGGACCGGGGCTCCGGTGGAATCGCTGGCCCTGATGAAGCTCTCCCGGCCGAAGGTGGCCTCGGCGATGTCCTGCGGGATCTTGCTGAACCACGAGTCCTCTATCTGGCTGGCGTGGGCGAACAGGGCTTCCCTTTTACGGGCGAGCACCGGCCGGATATCGATCGTGGTGGTGATGCGCTGCTCGGCCTCGGCCATCTGCCGCATCATCTCTGGGCCGGCCGGGCGGTCGGGCACTTCCAGCCCGGCTTCACGCAGCGCCTGCCGTACCTTCTGCCAGTCGCTGCCGCGCAGCGCCGTGAAATAGAGCTTCGCCGGGATGCCGCTGCCGGCGGCGGCGGAGACGGCCGCCTCGGCCGCGTGTACGTGGTCAGGGTGCTGATAGGGGCCGGTGGGGTCATGGGTGATCACGACCTGCGGCCGGTACCGCTCGATCAGGGCGCTGATCCTGGCCGCCACCTCGGCCGTGGGGACGTTGCAAAAGGCGCTGGGCCGGTCCTTGTAGTCCCAGTCCGGCATGCCGGAGTCGTGGTAGCCGAGCGGCTCGAGGTCGGTGACGCCGAGGATCTTGCAGGCCTCGCGCAGCTCCGCGAGCCGCAACTGCGCCACCGCCTGCTCGTCGTGACCGTCCTGACCGGGCTTGACCCCGCCCGGCGCATCCCCGAACTCACCGTTCGTACAGGTCACTACCACGGTACGGACGCCCTGATCGCCGTAGGTGGCGAGCACGCCGCCGGTGCTCGATGACTCGTCGTCGGGATGCGCGTGCACGGCCATCAGGGTGAGATCGTCTGCCATGCCCCAAGCCTGCCCGACGGGCCCGGCGGACGGGTAACCGGGCACCGTCTTCCCGCCCGGCGCGTGATGCTCGCGGTGCCCGGGAAAGCACCCGGGCCGGGCGTTCCTCCCGTTAGGGTGGCAGCACGGTGGCCGGATGCGGTGCGGCACGGCGGGGGCAGCGTCACGGGGGGCCGCCGGGATGTGCGTCAGGAGCCGGTCATCTGGTCACGAACACAGGTCGCGCTGGGGACCTTGCCCTTCCTGGTGCTGGCGGTCGTCGGACTCATCGACATCCAGGTCGGGCACACCGTCGGCCTGCTCGCGCTGCTGTCCCTGGGCCCGGCGTTCGCCGCCGTGGTCGGGGGCCTGGCCCGGATGATCACTGTCAGCTGCCTGGCGCTCGCCCTGTGCCTGTTCCTCGCCGCCTACCAGGACGCCAGCATCGACGCTGACGATCAGGTCGCCTTCGTGACGGTTCTGGGCGTCAGCATCGCCGGTGTGATCGCCAGCACCTTGCGCCAGCGGCAGGAGCGGGAACTCGCGGACGTGCGGACGGTCGCGGCGGCCGCCCAGGAGGTCCTGCTCCGGCCGGTGCCGGCCGAACTCGGCGGGGTCCGGTTGGCCGTCAGGTACATCTCCGCCACGTCGCGGGCCACCGTCGGCGGCGACCTGTACGAGATCGTCGCGGCGGCCGACGCCACCAGGTTCATCATCGGGGATGTCCAGGGCAAGGGCCTTGAGGCGGTGAAGATGGCGTCGACGGTGCTCGGGGCGTTCCGGGAAGTGGCGCCCGACACAGCCGACCTGGCCCTGATCGCCGCGCGTATCGAGGCCACCCTGGCCCGCGAGCTCACCGATGAGCAGTTCGTGACCGCTATCCTCGCGCAGGCCAGTGCGGACGGGTCGAAGGTGGAGCTGCTGAACCGGGGGCATCCCCCGCCGCTGCTGGTCAACCACTCCGGGCCGCGCCTGGTGGAAGCCGCCGAAGGCGGCCTGCCGCTGGGCCTGGCGCAGTTCGCGGCCGGGGAGGGCAAGGACGGCCAGCTGGGCAAGGACGGCCGGCTGGGCACGGGCGGCCAGCCGGGCCAGGGGGCCGTGATCGAGATCGGCCCGGGAGACCGGATCCTGTTCTACACCGACGGCGTCAGCGAAGCGCGGAACCGGTCGGGCGGGTTCTTCCCGCTCACCCAGAGCCGCGCCGTCCGCGAGACCGGCGACCCCGACCAGATCCTCGACGACCTGAGCGCCGAGGTGCTGCGTCACGTCGGCCACGCGCTCGATGACGACGCGGCCATGCTCCTCATCCGCCGCGAGCCCGGCTGACCCCAAGCCCGTCCGTGCGGAGCACGGACGGGCGCATGCCGTTATGCTCGGGATGCGAGCGGGCCGTCCCCACCGGCTGAGCGAGGAAGAGCATCGCGATGACCAGCAAAGCCACGACCGGCCAGCAAGCCGCCGGCGGCGGGGCGACGAAGGATCCGGGGCAGCCTGCTTCCGGTCCCGGCAAGCGCCCCCCGCGTGTCCTCATGTACGGCGTGATCGCCGTCGTGGTCACCGTTGCGGTGGCAGCGGCCGCCTTCCTCACCCTCCGCGATCGGGGCACGGCCGGCCCACGGCCCTCCGGCATACCCACCGACGTACCGACCAGGCTCGCCAACGAGATGCTGCTGACACCGCTGCCACGTCAGCAGGCTCCGGGCTTCACCCTGACCGACCAGGCAGGCCGGACGACGGGGCTGTCGGCCCTGCGCGGCAAGGTGGTGGTGCTGGAGTTCATGGACCCGCACTGCACCGACATCTGCCCGATCGTGTCGCAGGAGTTCGTCGACGCCTATCGCAACCTCGGGCCAGCCGCGCGCAAGGTGGCGTTCATCGCGATCAACGTGAACCAGTACCACAAGTCGGTGGCCGACATGGCCGCCTACTCGCGCCACGAAGGGCTGAACACGATCCCCGGCTGGCATTTCTTCACCGGGCCCGCGCCGGCGCTGAAGAAGGCCTGGCGGGACTACAATATCGCCGTGCAGGCGCCGAACCCGGACGCCGACATCGTCCACACCTCGGCCGTGTACTTCATCGACCCCCAGGGCCGGGAGGCCTACCTGGCCTCACCCATGGTCGATCACACCAAGAAGGGCACGGCATACCTGCCGGCCGGGCAGGTCAGACGGTGGGCCACGGGCATCGCGCTCGTCGCCCGCAACCTGACCGCCCCGGCGGGCTGACCGCCCGCGAGCGGGCGCTGGGCAGCGTCCCCCCTGCGCAGCGCCCGCTCACCCCCCAGGTCCCACCCGGCACCCCCCCGAGAACCGTGTCGCGCTCCCTGCCGCGGGTGGCGTACACCGCTAAGAGGCACCCGGCGCCGCCCCGCCAACACAAAATCGCGCGCGACTTCCGTGCCGTTCCGGCATTGGCCGACCAGGAACGCCCGGCCTGGGACACTACTGGTCATGCAGACTCTGGTCGTTGATCATCCGCTGGTCGCGCACAAGCTCACCATGCTGCGGGAGGAGGCCACCCAGGCCCCCACGTTCCGCCGCCTGGCCGACGAACTGGTGACCCTGCTCGCCTACGAGGCCATGCGCGAGATGCGCGTGCGGGCGGTGACCGTGACGACCCCGCTGGGACCGGCCGGTGGGGTGAAGCTGGCCGGGCCGGTCCCGCTGGTGGTGCCGGTGCTGCGCGCCGGGATCGGAATGCTGGACGGCATGACCAGGCTTCTCCCCACAGCCGACGTCGGCTTCGTGGGGATGGTCCGGGACGAGGAGTCGCTCGTGGCGTCGACCTACGCCGACCGGCTTCCCGCCGACCTCTCCGGCCGTGAGGTCTTCGTGCTCGACCCGATGCTGGCCACCGGCGGAACGCTGGAGACCGTCATCGGCATTCTGGCCGAGCGGGGCGCGGCCGCGGTGACCGCCGTCTGCCTGCTGGCCGCCCCGGAAGGGGTCGCCCGGCTGGAATCCGCGTTCCCGGCCGACGAGCCGGTCCGGGTCCGGGTGGTCACCGCCGCGTTGGACGAGCGGCTGAACGACCGGGGCTACATCATTCCCGGCCTGGGCGACGCGGGCGATCGGCTGTTCGGGCAGATCTGACCGGGCGCGTTGCGCCCTGAACGCGTTGGCCTACGCTGGCTACGTGGATGGCGAGGCGCCCGACGCACACGTCGCCTCTGCCGCGCAGCGCCTGCGCAAGCTGCGCACCAGCCTCGACCTGAGCCAGGAACAACTGGCGCACCGCCTTGGCGTCTCCTTCGCGACCGTCAATCGCTGGGAGTCGGGGCGCACCCGCATGTCGGCCCGGGCGGAGCGTGTCCTGGCCGAGTTCGAGGCCCGGGCGGCGAGCCCGGTCCCGGGGCAGCTGCCGGTCCCGCATTCCAGTTTCGTCGGGCGCGGGGCCGAGCTCGGGGAACTGTTCACGCTGCTGCGGGGCAGGTCGCGGCTGATCAGCGTCACCGGTCCGGGTGGCGTCGGCAAGACCCGGCTCGCCATCGAGGCCGTCCGGCGCTTCGCCCAGCCGGACCAGGCGGTGCTCATCCCGCTCGAACCGGTGCGCCACCCGCCGTCGCTCGCCTCGGTGGTGGCGTCCTGCCTGCGGCTGCGCGACCGGCCGGGAGTGGACGTCAACACGTCCGTCGAGGCGGCCCTCGCCGCCGCCCCGCGGCTGCTGCTGATCGACGGCGCCGAGCACCTGCGCGGTGAGGTCGCGGCGCTGGTCGGGCGTCTTCTCGTCGCCGTGCCAGGGCTGCGCATCGTGGTGACCAGCCGGGCGGTGCTCGGCGTCCCCGGCGAGCTGTGCTGGCCGGTGCCACCCATGGCGTGCCCCTCCTCCGCGGCACCGGTGGCCGACATCGCGGCGTCGGACGCGGTGCGGCTGTTCATGGCCAGGGCGGAGGAACGGCTGCCGGGCTTCACCGGCAGCAACGTGGCGCCGCGCGTGATCGCCGAGCTCTGCCGCAGGCTGGACTGCCTCCCCCTGGCGATCGAGCTGATCGCGGGCTGGGTCGGGACCCTGTCGCTGCGGGAGATCGTCGAGCACGGGGCGGCCCTGCTCGCGGGCGAGCCGCACGACGACACCGACCGGAGCGGCGGCGGCACGCTCGTGGACGTGGTGCGGCGCAGCTATGAGCTGCTCCGCCCGGAGCAGCGGCGGCTGCTGCCGGCGCTGAGCGTCTTCGCGGGCCCTTTCACGGCGGCCGATGCGGCAGCGGTCGGCGGGAGCCAGGGCCCCGCGCTCGCCCACGCGATCCGCGGGCTGGTGGATTCGTCCTGGCTGCTGGTCGACCGCGGGGAGCCTAACCGGTTTAGCATGCTCGCCACGATGCGCGTGTTCGCCGCCGCCCGGCTTGACGAGCGGGACGAGGGGCCTGCGGTCCGCCGCCGGCACGCCGAGCATCTCGCGGCGGTGGCCGTTGGCAGCGAGGACGGCCTCGCCGGGCCAGGCTCCGCGCGGTGGGCCGCGCGGCTCGAGGCCGCGGTCGCCGATCTGGACATGGCGCTGCGGTGGGCGGCGGACGGCGATCCTGACCTCGGCCTGCGGATGAGCGCGGCACTGTGGCGGTGGTGGCTCACCAGCGGGCGGCTGGCCGCCGGGCGCGGCTGGCTCGGCAGGTTCCTGCCCCGCGCGGCGCGGCGGCGCGACGAGGACGGCGGCCGGGCCTTCTGTTCGGCGGCCGTCCTCGCGGCGGAGAACGGCGACTATGCGGAGGCGGTCCGGCTGGCGACGACCGCCTTGGGGATCTTCGACGCGCTCGGCCTGCGCGAGCGGAGCGCCTTCGCGGCGACAGTGCTGGGGTCCGCCCACCGGTATCTGGGCGACCGGAACGCCGCTGCCCGCTGCTTCCAGACCGCGATGGGCCTGCGGGCCGAGCTCGGCGACCGCCGCGGCATGTCGGTCGCCCTGAACAACCTGGCCCTGATGGCGCTGGACGACGGCGGCCTCGCGATCGCGCGCGAGAACCTGGAGCGGTCGCTGGTCATCAAGCGCCAGCTCGGCGACCAGAACTCGCTCGCGATCGGGCTGGCCAACCTGTCCGACGTGCTGATCCGGTCGGGCGAGCTTGACGCCGCCCGGCGGGCGCTCGATGAGGCCACCGAACTCGCCGAGGGCCTGGGCAACCCGCAGGTCACCGGTCTCCTCGAGGCCAACCGCGGCTTCTTGGCCGCCGAGCAGGGCCGCTGGGCGGAGTCCGCCGACCGCTACCGGGCCGCCACGCTCGCCCACGAGGAAGGCGATCAGGCACACGACATCGTGGTGGCCCTGACCGGTCTCGGCCGCGCCGTCCACCGGCTGGGCCGTCCCGCCGAGGCGGCCAGGCACCTGCGCGCCGCGGAGGCGCTGGCCGCCGGGATCGCCAACCCGCAGCGGCTGGCCGACGTGCGGGCCGCGCTCGCCGAGATCGGTGAGAGCGCCGACGCGGCCGCCCTGCCCGGCGGCCTGACCGTCCGGCAGGCCGCCGTGCTGGGGGTGCTCGCGCGCGGGCTGACCAACAAGCAGATCGCCACCGAGCTTTGCCTGAGCCCGGGGACGGTGGAGCGCCACCTGGCCACCATCTACCGCAAGCTGGGCCTGGGCGGCCGGGTCGAGGCCGCCCGCTACGCGGTGACGCACGGGCTCGCCGCACCCGCGCGGCGGGGGGGCTGATGTTATAACGGCCGGACGGCCCGGTGCCCCGGCTCTCCCATCGCCGCCGACGGCAGTGCCCTTCGGCCTGGCACGGAGCCCGGCGAGCCGGGTGACCCCATACATGGTTTGCGGGATTCGCGGGCGCCTCCCGCCGGCGTACACATAAGCAGTCATCATCCGCGGATGGCCAAAGGGCGGGCCGCCGCGGGCGCGGGCCCGGGCCCCACCGGCTGGAGTCGCCATGCGGGCGCAGATCCACGGCACCACGATGCCCGTGCTGTGTGTTCACCTCGAACCGGGTGAGAGTGTCGTGGCCGAAGCCGGTGAGTTCTCCTGGATGACCGATTCGATCCAGGTATCGACGGGCATCGGCGGTGACGCGGGGGGCACGGGTCTGACCGGGGCGAGGGGCCGTGACGCCGGCGGCTCACCGCTGCCGATGAGCAGCTACACGGCCCAGGGCGCGCCGGGGACCATCGCGTTCGCGCCGAAGGTGCCCGGCAGCATCCTGCCGGTGGATGTCTGCCCGGAAACCGAGTACCTGGTGCACCGGCACGGCTTCCTCGCCGGCGCACCCGGCATCGAGGTCGCGGCCGGCTTCCAGCGGCCGTTCCGCGCGGGAGTCTTCGCCGGCGAGGGCTTCGCGCTCCGGCGCCTCGGCGGCCAGGGCCGGGCCTGGGCCGAGCTAGCCGGTCAGGTGATCCCGCATGAGCTGGCGGCGGGCCAGTCGCTGCGCGTCCACCCCGGGCATGTCGGGCTGTTCCAGACGTCGGTCTCCTTCCAGGTGGTCCGGGTCCCCGGCATCACCAATCGTTACTTCGGCGGCGACGCCCATTACTTCGCGGAGCTGTCGGGGCCGGGCACCGTGTGGCTGCAGTCTCTGCCACTGCCCCAGCTCGCCGCCGCGCTTGTCCCCTACATTCCCGCCGCCGAGGATCGGAGTGAGCCGGTCGAGGGCGGCCTGGTTGGCGGGATCATCGGTGACTTGCTGACGTGAGCCCGGGAACGGCGCCGCAGGTGGGGAGGCGCCGGCCCGCGAAGCGAAGGCCGCTCCCGGCGGGGGGAGCGGCCTTCCTTCGGGTGGGCGCTGTGTGTGCAGGCACGGTGCGTGCCCGGCGGCCGGGCCGGGGCTAGCTGCCGGGAGCGGACAGCCTCACCACGGCGTCGCTCGCCGCCCGCGCGGTGGCGTATCCGGGCTTGACCACCGTGTCGATGATCCGCAGCCGCTCGTCGAAATGCGCGAACGCGCTCTTCATCGCGTTGATCGTGAGCCATTCGATGTCTCGCCAGCCGTACCCGAACACCTCGGCCAGGCGGTGGAACTCCGACGAAAGGCTCACCCCGCTCATCAGCCGGTTGTCCGTGTTCACCGTGACCCGGAACGACAGCTGGCGCAGCAGCCGGATCGGGTGCGTCTCGATCGAAGGGGCGGCGCCGGTCTGCACGTTGGACGTCGGGCACATCTCCAGCGGGATCCGGCGGTCCCGGACGTAGCTGGCCAGCCGGCCCAGCGTCGCCGTGCCCTCCGGGGTGATCTGGATGTCGTCCATGATCCGGACCCCGTGGCCCAGGCGCTCGGCGCCGCACCACTGGAGCGCCTCCCAGATGGAGGGGAGCCCGAACCCTTCTCCGGCGTGGATCGTGATGTGGAAGTTTTCGCGCGCCACGTACTGGAACGCGTCGAGATGCCGGCTGGGAGGGCTGCCCGCCTCGGCGCCGGCGATGTCGAACCCGACCACCCCCCGGTCGCGGTACCGCACCGCGAGCTCGGCGATCTCCAGCGACCGCGCCGCCGTCCGCATCGCGGTCAGCAGCGCGTAGACCGTGATGCGCCGGCCCTCGCTCCCGGCACGGAAGCCCTCGAGCACCGCCTCGACCACCTCGTCCAGGCTGAGCCCGCCCGCCACGTGCAGCTCCGGGGCGAACCGGACCTCGGCGTAGACCACCCCGTCCGCGGCGAGATCCTCCGCGCACTCGGCCGCCACCCGGATCAGCGCCGGGCGGGTCTGCATGACCGCCACCGTGTGCTGGAAGGCGTCCAGGTACAGGTTGAGGTGCCCCCGGTGCGCGCCGCGCTGCATCCACAGCTTGACCTCGTCCGGGTCCTGCGACGGGAGGCGGTCGTAGCCGATCTGCCGCGCGAGGTCTACCACGGTGGCCGCCCGCAGGCCACCGTCAAGATGATCATGCAGCAGCACCTTGGGTGCGGCCCGGATCTCGTCGATAGTCAGCGGCACGGACCTATTGTCACACCCGGGCGGGCCAGCTCAGCGCGTCCCGGCGTCGACGCGGGCACGGGCGCATGGCAAGCTCGCTGCCATGACCGATAAGCGCTCATCCCCCGTCTCCGACCTTGCCCACGGCCACCCCGCCGGCCACGAGGATCCAGCCTGTGACGTCGCGCACGGCGCGGCGCCGGCGCCGGCGGTCACCCGGACCCTGGTCGCGGTCTTCGCGTCCCCGGTCGCGCAGTACCTGCTCCGGTACGCCGGTGATGCCGGGTTCCGGCCGGTGCTGGTCGAACCCGACCCGCAGCGCGCCCGGCCGGGTGGGCCGGGCGAGGCCGGTGTCATCACGGCCGGCGGCTTCGACGGGTACCTCGACGGGGCCACCGATGTCGTGGTGACCGACCACCACCGGCCGGAGCTCGGCCCCGTGCTGCGCGATGCGCTCGCGGGCCGGACCCGCTGGGTGGGGGTCATGGGCAACCCACGGCACCCGGCCCCCCACATCCCCGCGCTGGCCGCGCTCGGCGTCCCCGAGACCGACATCGCGCGGGTGCACCGGCCGATCGGGCTGAACATCGGGTCCCACACCCCCGCCGAGATCGCGCTGGCCGCGCTGGCCGGGCTGATCGCCAACCGCAACGGCCGCCCCGGCGGATTCGAGTTCTGAGCGGAGGCCGCGATGGCTGTCGGGGCGGACCAGGCCTGCGTCGTCGGGGTGGACTTCGGGACGCTGTCGGGGCGCGCGGTGGTGGTGCGGGCCGTGGACGGCGCCGAGCTGGGCAGCGCCGTCCACGACTACCGGAACGGCGTCATGGATGCGCGGCTGTCCGCCACCGGCGAGACGCTGCCGCCGGACTGGGCCCTGCAGGACCCGGAGGACTACCGGGACGTGCTGCGCACGGCGGTGCCGGCCGCGGTCGCCGCCGCCGGGATCGACCCGGCCAGCGTCATCGGCATCGGCACCGACTTCACCGCGTGCACGGTCTTGCCGGTGCTGGCGGACGGCACCCCGCTGTGCCAGCTGCCGGGGCTGGCCGGCCGCCCGCACGCCTACGTCAAGCTGTGGAAGCACCACGCCGCCCAGCCGCAGGCGGACCGGATCAACGCGCTCGCGCACCGGCGCGGGGAACCGTGGATCGCCCGTTACGGCGGCAAGATCTCCGCCGAGTGGCAGTTCGCCAAGGGCCTGCAGCTGCTGGAAGAGGACCCGGAGATCTACCAGCTGGCGGAGCGCTGGATCGAGGCCGCCGACTGGATCATCTGGCAGCTGTGCGGGACCGAGACCCGCAATGCCTGCACGGCCGGGTACAAGGGCATCTGGCAGGACGGGCACTACCCCTCGCGGGAGTTTCTCGCCGCGCTGAACCCGGGCTTCGCCGGCTTCGCCGGCGACAAGCTGGCCCATCCGGTCTCCCCGCTCGGGGCGCGGGCCGGCTCGCTGACCGGGCAGGCGGCCGCCTGGACCGGGCTGCCCGAGGGGATCGCGGTCGCGGTCGGGAACGTGGATGCGCACGTCACCCCGCCCGCCGCCAACGCGATCGCGCCTGGCCAGATGGTCATCATCATGGGGACCTCCAACTGCCACGTGATGAACGGCACCATGCTGGCCGAGGTGCCCGGCATGTGCGGGGTGGTCGACGGCGGCATCGTCGCCGGGCGGTGGGGGTACGAGGCCGGCCAGACCGGCGTCGGTGACATCTTCGCCTGGTTCGCCGACCACGCCGTGCCCGCCGCGTACACCGAGGCGGCGGCCAGGCGCGGGATGTCCGTCCACGAGCTGCTGTCGGAGGAGGCGGCCGCGCAGCCCGCGGGCGCGCACGGGCTGATCGCGCTCGACTGGCTGAACGGAAACCGCTCGGTGCTCGTCGACCATCACCTCTCCGGCGTCGTGGCCGGACTGACGCTGGCCACCCGTGCGCCCGACATCTACCGGGCGCTGATCGAGGCGACCGCGTTCGGCACCAGGGTGATCATCGACGCGTTCGAGGATGCCGGGATCGGGGTCAGCGAACTGGTGATCGCGGGTGGCCTGACCGCGAACGAGCTGATCATGCAGGTCTACGCCGACGTCACCCGCCGGCCGCTCGGCCTGACAAGTTCCGGGCAGGGCCCCGCGCTCGGATCCGCGCTCCACGCCGCGGTGGCCGCGGGCGCCTACCCCGATGTGCCGGCCGCCGCCGCCGCGATGGGGAGCCACCGCCCGGCGGTGTACACCCCCGACCCGGCCAGCGCCGACGTCTACGACGACCTGTACGCCGAGTACGTGACGCTGCACGACTACTTCGGCCGCGGCGCCAACGAGGTGCTGCACCGGCTGCGCGCCTTGCGTGACCGGGTGAACCGGGCACGGCAGGGCCAGGCCGCGCAGAGGGGCGGGTCATGACCTTCGATCTCGCCGCCGACCCGGCGCTGGCCGCCGCCATCGCCGGCGCCCGCGAACAGGTGAGCAGCCTGCACGCGGCGCTGGCGGCCAGCGGCCTGGTGGCCTGGACATCCGGCAACGTCTCGGCGCGCGTCCGGGCCGGCGGCGCCGACCTGATGGTCATCAAGCCGAGCGGTGTCGCCTATGCCGACCTGACCCCCGAGTCGATGGTCGTCTGCGACCTCGATGGCACGCCGCTGGACGGCGGGTACCAGCCCTCCAGCGACACCGCCGCCCACGCCTACGTGTACCGGCACATGCCCGGCGTCGGCGGGGTCGTGCACACCCACTCCCCCTACGCCACAGCCTGGGCGGCGCGGGGAGAACCCATCCCGTGCGTGCTCACCGCGATGGCGGACGAGTTCGGCGGCGAGATCCCGGTCGGGCCGTTCGCGCTCATCGGCGGGGACGACATCGGCCGGGGCATCGTGGCCACCCTCACCGGCCACCGCTCCCCGGCGGTGCTGATGCGCAGCCACGGTGTGTTCACCGTCGGGCCGGCCGCCCGTGACGCGGTCAAGGCCGCGGTGATGTGCGAGGACGTGGCCCGCACCGTGCACCTCGCCCGCGCCTACGGCGAGGCGGAACCGCTCGCGCCGGACCAGGTGGACGCGCTCTACCGCCGCTACCAGGAAGAGTACGGGCAGCGATGACCCGGCCCGGGCCCGCCGCCCCGCGGGCGCGGGGAACGTAGCCATGGCGCCGGAGGCCGGATACTCCGGGACGCCGTTGCCGCGCAAGCTTGGCATCAGGCCCGGGGACGAGGTCGCCGTCCTCGGCGGGCCCGCGAGCGTCGCCGACAGGCTCAGCGGGCTGCCCGGCGTCGCGCCGCCGCGGCGGGACCTGTCCGGCAGCGACCCGCTGGATGTGATCGTGTTCTTCGTGACCTGGCGGGCCGAACTGGAGACACAACTGGCCAGCCTGCGGGAGCGGATGGCACCGGCGTGCGGGCTGTGGGTCGCCTGGCCGAAGCGGGCCGCGGGGGTTCCCACCGACATGACCGAGGACGTCGTCCGGGACGTGGCCCTGCCGACCGGCCTGGTCGACAATAAGGTCTGCGCGATCGACGGAGTCTGGTCCGGCCTGCGCCTGGTCATCAGGCGGGAACTGCGGCCGGCGGCGGACGGCCGGGGCTAGTCGAGCAGCCGGGTGCCGTTGAAGACGCCGAGTTCCTCCCGGTAGAGCTCCAGGCCCACGCCGTTGGGGTCGCGGAAGTACATGCTCTCCTCGACCCCGCGGTCGGGCCCGAGGTAGGCCACACCGGCCTCGTCGAGCTTCTTCTTCGCCGCCTCGTACTGCTCCGGCGAGATGGAGATCGCCAGGTGCTGCACCCCGCCGATGGTCTCGGTGAACGCCGGGTGGTCGTGGCCCGGGAAGTCGAAGAACCCGAGCAGGTTGCGGTCGCCGATGTCGAAGAAGAAGTGGCTGGAACCCGCGTAGTCGCGGTTCTCCACCAGCTCGACCAGGGGAAAGCCGAGAAACTCCTGGTAGAACTGGATCGTCTCCTCCACGTCCCGGCAGATCAGCGCCAGGTGGTGCACGCCCTGCACGGTGGTGGGCGGCCGCTCCGCCCGCGGGCGCAGGTACTTCTCGCGCAGCCGCTGACGGCGCGCCCTGACTTCCGCAAGCTGGGTTCCCTCGGGCTGTGGCATGGCCGCCTCCCTGCGTCGTCTGAGGGCCCGGCGCCGCACCGCGCCCCGGCCGGCTGACCGCCCCGGCCAAGCCCAGGTTATCCAGGCCCGGCCGGGGCGGTCAGCGGTGGCCGCCCGATGTCAGTGCTCGTCACCAACGGGCACGATGACCACCGGGGAGTGAGCGTGACGCGCCACCTGGTCGCTGACCGAGCCCATCCTCAGTCTCCTGAAGCCGCCGGCGCCGCGGGCGGCGACGACCAGCATGTCGGCGTCTTGGGATGCCTTGACAAGCTCGTCGGCGGGCACACCGCTGACGGTCTGCAGGCTCACATCCTGGTAGCCGTGGCGGGAACTTGCCTCGTCAACTACTTCCATGGCCGCCTGATTGACCTTGTCCACGGTCTCCTGGGACGGGCTGAACTGCCCGGTGATACCCCAGATGCTGGCGGCAGCCGGGGCGACCGCCAGCACGGCCAGATGGACGTTCCGAAGCGCGGCCTCGCTCATGGCCCAGTCGAGAGCTTTCTGGGAGTGGGGGGAACCGTCCACTCCGACCACAATGCCAGACATTCGTTCTTCCTCCAGTCCCGGCAATCTGCCACTGTTGAGAGTAGATCGTTTAGGACAGCCATATCAGAGGCTCATCGCCCCGTCTACTACCGGGCCTTTCCGCCGTCGGCGGCAGGACGATGGTCCCTGGACCTTTCCGCTGGCCGGATTATCGTGGATAAGCCGGGTCAGCACCAGGGGTCTGCGCGAAGGGAGCGGAGAGCGGATGGACGAGGCAGACGGCGATCGCAGCCGGATCGCCGTGTTCCTGCTCGATGATCATGAGATAGTCCGCCGGGGCGTCCGCGACCTGCTGGAAGCCGAGCCCGGCATCACCGTGATCGGCGAGGCGGGCACCGCCGAATCGGCCCTGGCCAGGATCCCGGCCCTCAAGCCCGACGTGGCCGTGCTCGACGTGCGCCTGCCGGATGGCAACGGGGTCACGGTATGCCGGGAGATCCGGTCGAAGATGCCCGAGGTGGCCTGCCTGATGCTCACCTCCTTCGGCGACGACGAGGCGCTCTTCGACGCGATCATGGCCGGGGCAGCGGGTTATGTGCTCAAGCAGATCCGCGGCACCGACCTGGTCGGCGCGGTGCGGACCATCGCCTCCGGGCGGTCCCTGCTCGACCCCGAGGCGGCGGCCCGGGTCATGCGGCGGATGCGTGAGCAGGCGCAGCGTTCCGACCCGCTGTCCGGGCTGACCGATCAGGAGCGGCGGATCCTGGAGCTGATCGGCGAGGGCCTGACCAACCGGCAGATCGGCGAGCGCATGTTTCTCGCCGAGAAGACGGTCAAGAACTACGTCTCGGCGCTGTTCGCCAAGCTGGGCATGGAACGCCGGGCCCAGGCCGCCGCTTATGCCGCGAGGATCTTCGAGGAGCACAGCGACGCCGGCGCCTAGCGCGCGGACTCCGCCTCCCGGTGGAGAGCGACCTGCCATTCCAGATCGGTACCCCCGCCCTCGGCGGAGGCTACCCGCAGGCAGCCACCCAGCGCGCGGGCGCGGCCGGCCAGGTTGGCCAGGCCGCTGCGGCGCGTGCTGCTGCCCAGCCCCTCGCCGTTGTCCCGGACCGTCAGCACCAGGTCGGCGCCGCAGTCGACGGTCACGTCGACGCTGCTGGCGCCCGCGTGCCGCGCCGCGTTCGACAGTGCCTCCCGCAGCGCGCTGAGCAGCTGGTCGCCGACCTCGCCGGGAACGTCCTCATCCAGCGGCCCGACCAGCCGCAGTGACGGGGCGAACCCGAGCGGCGCGGTCATCTCCTCCACCACTTCCAGGATCTTCGCCCGCAGGCCGTGCCGCTTCACGTCGCCGTGCGACTGAAGCGAGAAGATGGCCGACCGGATCTCCCGGATCGTCTCGTCCAGCGCATCGACGGCGCTGCTGATCCGGTCCGCCGCGTCGGGCCGTGTGATCAGCGGCAGCGCGCCCTGCAGCGACATCCCGGTCGCGTAGAGCCGCTGGATCACCAGGTCATGCAAGTCGCGGGCGATCCGGTCCCGGTCCTGGAGCACCGCGAGCCGGGCCGAGTCGTGGCGGTGCTCGGCCAGTTCCAGGGCGATCCCGGCCTGCGCCGCGAACGTCGTGACCATCTCGACCGCCTGCGGCGGGAACGGCAGTGAGCCGGGGTCACGGCCGACCGTGAGTACGCCCCGCACGTTCCCCGGCGCCCCCAGCGGCAGGAGAATCGCCCACCCCAGCGGCATGTGCTCGCGTGCGATCGGGTTCACCCGGCCGTCGTTGCGGAAGTCCTCCAGCACCACGGCCTCACCTGAGGCCAGGACCTGCCCGGACATCGAGGCGGCGACCGGGAGCACCAGCCCCAGGGCCCCGTCGGCGCCGTCCCCCGCCGCATGCGTGTTCACGAGCCGCCTCTCGTCACCGGCGGGCACCGCGAGCGCCACCAGGTCGGCCCCGGACAACGCCAGGGCCTGCTCGGTCACGAGCGTCAGCACCTGCGTGGGCTCGGTCCCCGACAGCAGCTCGCGGGTGACATCGGCGGTCGCCCGCAGCCACCGTTCCTGCCTGCGGGCTTCCTCGTACAGGCGGGCATTGTCGATCGCCACGCCGGCCGCGGCGGCGAGCGCGACGGCCAGCGTCTCGTCCTCCTCGTCGAACGGCCCGCCGCCCTGTTTCTCGGTGAGGTACAGGTTGCCGTAGACCTCATCCCTGATCCGGATCGGCACTCCGAGGAATGACCGCATCGCCGGGTGCCCCGGCGGGAAGCCGTGCGAGTCCGGGTGGGCGGACAGGTCAGCCAAGCGGAGCGGGCGGGGGTCCCGGATCAGCGTGCCGAGGAGTCCGTGCCCCTCCGGCCAGTGGTCGATCGCGGCGATCTGCGGCTCGCCAAGGCCGACGGTGATGAACTCGGTCAGCCGGCCGTCGTCACCGATCACGCCGAGCGCGCCGTAGCGCGCCTGGACCAGCGGCACCGCGGTCTCGATGATCTTGCGGAGCACGATCTCCAGGTCCAGGTTTCCACCGACCGCGACGACGGCTTCCAGCAGGACGTGGACCCGGTCGCGGGTGTCAAGTACCGCCTGAAGCCTGGACTGCAGCTCGACGAGCAGGTCGTCGAGCCGGAGCTGGGGCAGCACAGGACGGGGCTCAGGTTCCACCGGCGGGTCTCCAGCGTGGCAGGCCAAACGGATTTATCACTCACCGTAACCTGCGCCATCTCCCGGAGCCATGCGTGCCCGGGATTTGAGAACTACCATGCATAACGACGGTGCCGGCATGATGTCCCACCCGGCGCGGGGCCCGCCTCCCGAAGAAGGTGATGGAGGTGCGGGGGATGCAGACCTCACCCACATGGGCGGCGTCGCTCGCGCGACGGCTCGGGCTCGATGCCAACCCGCTGCGGCGCAGCACGGACCGGGCCGAGGCGTGGCTCCGGATCGCCCTCGTCCTGGCGTTCCTGGTCGGCACCCCGCTGGTCGCGTGGGGAGCGGGGCACTGGGCCGGATCAGCGGCGACCACCGCCGTCCGGGCGCGGCTGGCCGGCGATCATCGCGTCGCCGCGACCCTGCTCCGGGGCGTCCCCAGCGGCCCTGACCAGCAGCTCACGCTGGGCCTGGGCCTGGCCAAGGCACGGTGGGCGGGGCCCGGCGGTTCCGCCCGCACCGGCTATGTGCAAGCGCCGCCCGGGACCAAGGCCGGCAGCACCGTGCAGGTGTGGCTCGACCGCTCCGGGGCTCTCACCGTGCCGCCCTCCCTGTTGCGCAGGCAGATCCGGGGCTGGGTCCTCATGATGGCTGTCCTCGCGCCCGTCGTGCTTGCGCTGCTTCTGCTCGCCGTCATGGGGGTCCTCGCCCACATCCTGGAACGGCGGCGGCTGGCCGGCTGGACACAGGCATGGTCAGCGGTCGAGCCCCAGTGGACCCGCCGCCTCCACTGACCCGCGTTCGATCCGACCGGCCGGCTCCGTCCCGCCGGATCGTGCCCGTGCCACCATCAAGTGGCCCCTGCCCGGGACTTCCGGCCATTCCCTCAATGACCGAGGTCCTTGCCCGCTCGTGACGCGCGCCCCTGACCGCCATTCGCGGACGCCGCGAAGCTGTAAATAACGGCACGGCCAGGTCCACCGGCCCGGCTCCGACACGAGGAGGCTTTCACAATGCGCCGCAAGACTTTCGACGCGCTGGCCGTCATCGGCGGGCTCGTCCTTTCCGTGGTCCTGCTTGTGGCGGGTGGATTGCTGCTCTGGGGACACAACTTCGTGACCGACCAGGTGCACACCCAGCTCGCCGCGCAGAAGATTTACTTCCCGCCCGCGGGCAGCGCGCCCATCAAGGAGCTGCCCGCCGCCGACGCCGCGGCGATGACCGCATACGCCGGCCAGCAGATGACCAGCGGTGCGCAGGCCCGGACGTATGCGGACCACTTCATCGCCGTGCACCTGCGGGAGATCGGCGGCGGCAAGACCTACGCGCAGCTGTCCGCCGCGTCGCTGGCCCAGCCGAAGGACACGGCGCTGGCGGGGCAGGTGCAGACCGTGTTCCGCGGTGAGACGCTGCGCGGCCTGCTCCTGAACGCCTACGCGTTCTGGGAGATCGGGCAGATCATGCTGATCGGCGCCATCGTCGCCTTCGCGGCGGCCGCGGCGATGCTGATCATGGCGGCGTTCGGCATCGCGCACCTGCGCCGGGTTCCCGCCGAGGCCGAGATATTCGGCTCCGGCACCGAGACCGCGCGCCAGCCCGCACCTGCTGTCTGAGCCATCCGGTAACGGTCTGGCCCCCGACCCGGGATGCCCGGGGCCACAAGGTCCCGGCATCCCGGGTCTTGCCGTCTTTGCCGGGACGCTCTCCGGCCGCCCGGCGCGTCATTTCGTCCGCTCTCGCGATGGTGAATGCGCACCGTCGGGGTCGGCAATCATCATCGCGCTCACCGCCGTGATGGCCGTCATTTCTGCGCGGCGCCGCCGCCGCAGTTCCCCGGGGGCCACTTCCACCCGGCGGAGGATGAGCGGTGGCTACTGGCCACGTGCGGTGAACCCTTCCAGCAGCTGGCCCCTGGTGGCATGCAGACGCCTGGCCACGACCACGATCATCCGGCGGGTGAACTCGTACCCGAAGTCGGGGTCGGTCCCGCAGCGCTCGCGCACGGCCGCCGCGTCGAACTCGAACAGCTCGGCCGGCTGGCCGGTCACGGCCCCGAACTGCCACTGGAACGGCGGGATGAACCAGGACACGCCGAGCATCTCGCCCCGCCCGATGGCCTGGATGACGACCCGGCCGGCCCCGGGCGCCAGCATGTCGACCTCGACCTGGCCCGCCCGGATCAGCCAGAAGTGACGGGCCACGCCCCCGGCATCGAAGAGCCGGTGCCCGGCGGGGACGGTGACCAGGGAGGTCACCCCGGCCAGGTAGGAGAGGTGATGAGCGGGCATGCCGCGGAGGAACTGATGGCCGGCCAGCGCCGGCGCCGCGACTCCAGTCATGCTGCCTCCTCCGCCGGGGCGTCTACCTCCATGGTGCCCGGTGCGGCTCACCCTGCCCGCGATGGGTGGCCTGCCACAGCTCGCGGTAGAGCCCGCCGGCCTCCAGCAGCTGGCGGTGCGTGCCGTGCTCGCTCACCCGGCCCGCGTCGAGCACGACGATCTCGTCCACCTCTTCGAGGCCGTCCAGCTCGTGGGTGATGAACAGGGTGGCCCGGCCCCTGGTGACGGAAAGCAGGTCCGCCGTCAGCGCCCTCGCCGTCGCCGGGTCGAGGTGCGCCGTGGGCTCGTCGAGGATCAGCAGCGCCGGGTCGGCGAGCAGCGCCCGCGCCAGCGCGATGCGCTGCCGCTCCCCGCCCGAGACGGCCGTGCCGTGCGCGCCCACGGGTGTGTCCCAGCCCCGCGGCAGCCCCTCGATCCACGGCAGCAGCCTCGCCGCCGCGGCCGCGGCCGCCAGCTCCCGCTCGCTTGCCCCCGGCCGGGCCAGCCGGATGTTCTCCCGGATGGTGGTGTCGAAGATGTGCGGATCCTGCGGGCACCCGCCGATCACCGTGCGGACGTCGTCGGCACGGTAGCGGGCCAGGTCGGCGCCGCCCAGCGTGGCGCTGCCGCCGGACAGCTCGCAGAACCGCAGCAGCAGCCCGGCCACGGTGGACTTGCCGGCGCCGCTGGGGCCGATCAGCGCGACCCGGCGGCCCGCCCGCAGATCGAGATCGATCCCGTCGAGGGCGAACGGCTGCGCCGGGTGGTAGCGCACCCGTGCCCCCCGCAGCGCGACCCGCAGCGGCCCGGCCGGCAGCGGCAGTGGGTCCGCCGGGTCGGTCACCGGCTCCGGCGTGTCGAGGACCGCCGCCACCCGCCCCGCGGCCGCCCGGGCCTGGCCCAGCGAGATCGCGGCGCTGGGCAGCGGGGCGACCGCTTCGAACGCGGCCAGCGCCGTCAGGACCCCGGCCGCGAGCGGCACCCGGCTCAGCGGCCCCGCCGCCACGGCGGCCACCCCGACCAGGAGCACGCCCCAGACCGTGACACCGGCGACGGCGGCTCCCAGCCCGGCCCCCAGCCCCTCCCCCGAGCCGGACGTGCGGGCCAGCGCGGTCAGGTCGCGGTCGGAGGCCTCCAGGCCCGCCAGGGCGTCGTCGCAGGCGCCGAACGCATGCAGGTCGGCGGCCCCGGCCAGCACGTCGGTGAGGCTCGCGCTGAACCCGCCCCTGGCGCCGGCGGTGCGGCGCCCGGCCCGCCGGGCGCGGGCGGACGCGAGCCACGGCACGAGCAGCCCGCCCGCGGCCATCCCGGCCGCGAGCATGATCCCGGCCGGGGCGGCCACCAGCAGCCAGACGGCCGCCACCGCGCCGGCCCCGACCACCACGGCCGCGAGCGGCGGCCCGGCCCCGCGCAGGAACAGCTCCTGGGTGGCGTCGACGTCACTGACCAGCCGGGTAAGCAGGTCCCCGGAACGGAACGCGTGCAGCCCGGCGGGGGCGAGCCGTTCCAGCCGCCGGTACACCCGCACCCGGAGCCCGGCCAGGACCCGGAACGCGACGTCGTGGGAGGCCAGTCGTTCGGCGTACCGGAAGACCCCGCGCCCCACGCTGAAGGCGCGCACCGCGACCACGGCGAGGGAGATCGCCAGGATCGGCGGGTGCTGTGACGCCCGGGCCAGCAGGAACCCGGAGACGCCCAGCAGGGCAACCCCGCAGCCGGTGGCCGCGGCGGACGCGAGCACCGCCAGCAGCAGCCTGCCGCGTAGGTGGCGCGCGAGCGGCAGCAGCCGCAGCAGCGGGCGTGCGCCGGGCCGCCCGGCCATCCCCGCGCCGGTCACCGGGCCACCGCCGCCGTCAGGCACCCGGCCGCCAGCACCACCCGGCCCTCGTCCAGGGTCAGCGTCCGGTCCGCGCCGCCCTGCCAGCGGGCGCCGTGGCTGACCAGGATCGCGGTCCGCCCGGCCATGAGCCGCTCGGCCGCGCCGAGGATCTGCCCGGCGGTCACCGGATCCAGGTGGGCGGCGGGCTCGTCGAGCAGCAGTAGCGGCGCGTCCCGCAGGAACGCCCGGGCGAGCGCGATCCGCTGCCGCTGTCCCGCCGACAGCCGCAGGCCCCGTTCCCCGAGCGGGGTGTCGTAGCCGTCCGGCAGCGCCCGGATGAACCCGTCCGCCTCGGCCAGGCCCGCCGCGGCCACGATCGCGTCCCTGCCCGCGCCCGCCTGCCCCAGCGCGATGTTCGCGGCCACCGTGCCCGACATCAGCGCCGGATGCTGGGGAACCCACGCGATCTGCCGCCGCCACGCTTCCACGGCTATCGAGCCGAGCGGGAGGCCACCGGCCTGGATCCGGCCGCTGCTCGGCTCGACGAACCGCAGCAGCAGTGCCAGCAGGGAACTCTTGCCCGCCCCGCTCGCGCCGGCCACCGCGATCCGCTCTCCCGGCGCGATCGTCAGCGACACCCCGTCCAGGGCCGGCCGGCCGCGGCCGGGATAGGCGAGGCACACCGCGTCCAGCGTGATCGCATCCCGGCGAAGGTCGACCCCGGCGGATGTCCCGGGCCCCGCGCTGGAACGGGCCGGCGGAGGCTTGATGTCCAGCAGGTCGCAGACGCGGCCGGCCGCGGCCATTCCCTCCATGCTGGCGTGGAAGTGCGTCGCCACCGCGCGCAGCGGCAGGAACGCCTCCGGCGTCAGCAGCAGGACGATCAGCGCCGTCTCGTACGCGATGTGCCCGCCGAGCAGGCGCAGGCCCACCTCGACCGCGACCAGGGCGGTTGCCAGCGCGGCCGCCAGTTCGAGCACCAGGGCGGACAGGAAGGCCACCCGCAGCACGGACATGGTGGCCGCGCGATGCTCGTCGGTCACCCGCCCGATCACCTCGGCCTGCGGCCGGGCGCGGCCGAACACCTTGAGCGTGGTCAGGCCCTCCACCACGTCGAGGAAGTGACCGCCCAGCCGGGCCAGCAGCAGCCACTGCCGCCGGGCCCGGGCGCGCGCGGGCAGCCCGACCAGCACCGTGAACACGGGAATGAGCGGCAGCGTCACCACGATGATCAGGGCCGACATCCAGTCCGCCAGCGCCACCCGCACGGCCACGGCAAGCGGCACCAGGCAGGCCAGCGCGAGCTGCGGCAGGTAGCGGGCGAAGTACGGGTCGAGGGCGTCCAGGCCGCGCGTGGCCAGCGTGGTGATCTCACCGGTCCGCTGGCCACCGAGCCAGGCCGGGCCCAGGCGGAGCACCTGGGCCGCGAGACGGCGGCGCAGCTGGCTCTTGACCGTTGCCGACGCCCGGAGTGCGGCCGCCTCACCGCCATACGCCGCCGCCGCGCGGGCCAGCATCACCGCGAGCAGGGACACCAGGACGGGCCAGAGCGCCGCGGCGCCGACGCCGGGGGCGGCGCCCGCCAGCGCGCGGGCGAGCAGCCCTGCCTGGGCGAGCACGAGGACGGTCAGGGTCAGGCCGAGCACCACCACGACGGCCAGGTAGCCGCGCGCGGCCCGCGCGTGCCGCAGCAAGCGCGGATCTACTGGGTTCATGACCAAGCCTCCACCGAGCCGCCGTGGATCATTGTGCGCCGGATGCCGCCGCCCGCACGCCACCCGGGCAGGGTGAGCGCGGGCAACCGGCGGATGCGTCGCCACGCGCCGGCCCGGTCCGGCATCCTGGGAACAGAGCCCACGACGGCAGGCCGTGACCACAGGCAGAGGGCGACCACATGACCACACAGGCGGTGGGGGGCTCCTACGCGCTGCTCGCCGACGGGGCGACCGTCGAGATCCGCCCCGCCGGCCCCGCCGACACGGACGCGGTGACACGCTTCCACCAGGCCATGTCCCCCGCCAACCTCTACCTGCGCTTCTTCAGCACGAGCAAGCGGGCGGGCGAGCGGGAGGCACGCCGGGTCTGCCGGCCCGCGGACGCCGACCACGCCGCCCTGCTCGCGCTGCTCGGCACGCAGCTGGCCGGCCTGGCCAGCTACGAGCGCACCACAACGCCGGGCGTGGCCGAGGTGGCCTTTGCCGTCGCCGACGACATGCACGGACGGGGGATCGCCACCCTGCTGCTCGAGCACCTGATATCGGTCGCCCGGGCCCAGCACGTCCGGGCGTTCATGGCGGCGACCCTCCCGGAGAACGTCGCCATGCTGCGCGTGTTCGCCGACGCCGGCCTGAGCGTTCGCCGGCGCCTGGTCGACAACGTGATCGAGCTGACCATGCCGATCCCCCGCGAGGCCGCGCTGGGCGAGGACAGCGCCTACCTGGACGCGGTGGCGGGCCGGGAGCAGCGGGCGGATGTTGCCAGCCTCGCCCCGCTGCTGGCCCCCCGGTCGGTCGCGGTCGTGGGGGCCGGCCGTAACCCGGCGTCCATCGGGCGGACGATCCTGCTCAACATCCGTGATGCAGGCTTTGAGGGCGCGCTGTTCGCCGTGAACCCGCACGCGCAACAGATCGGGGGTGTGCCGTGCCTGGCGTCGGTCTCCGACCTGCCCCTGGTGCCTGACCTGGTGGTCGTGGCGGTGCCGTCCGCCTGGGTGATCAAGGTGGCCAGGGAATGCGGGAAACGTGGGGTCCGGGCGCTGGCGGTGATCACCTCCGGGCTCGGCGCCGCCGGGGACAACCGCCTGCTGGCGACCTGCCGGCGGTACGGGATGCGCCTGGTGGGCCCGAATTGCTTCGGCGTCGCGGTGCCGCGCCTGGGGCTGGACGCCACCTTCGCCGCCCGCCACCCGGCCCCGGGCGTGGCCGGGCTGGTGGTGCAGTCCGGCGGGGTGGGGGTCGCCATGCTGGAGCACTTCACCCGCCTCGGCATCGGGATCTCGTCGTTCGCCTCGGTGGGCGACAAGATGGACGTGTCGGGAAACGACCTGCTGATGTGGTGGGAGCAGGACGGGGTCACCAGGCTCGCCGTCCTGTACCTGGAATCGTTCGGCGCGCCCCGCAAGTTCGCGCGCACCGCCCGCCGGGTCAGCGCACACATGCCGGTGCTCACCGTGCACGCCGGCAGGTCCGCGCCCGGCCAGCGCGCCGCCGCCTCGCACACGGCCGCGGCGGCCGCCCCGCTGATCACCCGGCAGGCGCTGTTCGAGCAGGCCGGCATCATCGCGACCACCAGCCTCGGCGCGCTTCTCGACACGGCCGCGCTGCTCGCGACCCAGCCGGTGCCCGGGGGCCGGAAGGTCGCGATCGTGACCAATGCAGGCGGCGCCGGGGTGCTGGCCGCGGACGCCTGCGCGGAGGCCGGCCTGAGCGTCGCCCCGGTCGCGCCGCGGGCCCAGGCGCGGCTGCGGCGGCTGCTGCCGGACGCGGCAGCGGTAGGCGGGCCGGTGGACATGACCGCCGCGGCCGGCCCCGACCAGTTCCGCGAGTGCCTGGTCACCGTGAGCGAAGGCCAGGACGCGCCGGACGCGGTGATCGCCGTGGTGGTCCCGACCGCGGCCAGCGACCTGGTGCCGACGCTGCGGGCCGCGCGGCTGCCGGTCCCGCTGGCGGCGGTCATCCTCAACCAGAGCGAGACCGTCAAGGTGCTGCCCGCCGCGGACGGCGGCCCCGGCGTCCCGGCCTACGCCTACCCGGAGGCGGCCGCGGGCGCTCTCGCCAGGGCGGCCGGGTACGGCGCATGGCGGTGCCGCACGCCGGGCGCCGTGCCCGAGCTCGCCGGCATCCGGGCGGACGACGCCCGCGCGCTGGTCGGCGCCTTCCTCGGCCGCGCGCCCGGCGGCGGCTGGCTGCCGCCGGCCGACACCGGCGAGCTGCTCCGCTGCTACGGGGTGCCGCTGGTGGACAGCCGCATCGCCGCCGGTGCCGAGGAGGCAACCGCGGCCGCGGCCGCGCTCGGCGGCCACGTCGTGCTCAAGGCCGACGTCCCCGGGCTGGTGCACAAGAGCGACGCGGGTGCGGTCGAGCTCGGGCTGCACGGGCCGGCCGAGGTGCGCCGCGCCCTGCGGCGGCTGGAAGGCAGGTTCGGCGACCGGCTGTCCGGGGTGCTCGTCCAGCCCATGATCGCCGGTGGCACCGAGATGATCATCGGGGTGGTGCAGGAACCGGTGTTCGGGCCGCTGGTGGTGTTCGGCCTCGGCGGCGTCGCCACCGAGGTGCTCGGCGATCACGCCGCCCGGCTCGCGCCGCTGACCGGGACCGATGCCGACGACCTCATCCACGCTGTCCACGCCGCCCCACTCCTGCTCGGCCACCGCGGCCAGCCGGCGGCCGACGTCGGGGCGCTCCGCGATACGCTGCTGCGCGTCTCCCAGCTCGCCAACGACCTGCCGCAGGTCACCGAACTCGATCTCAACCCGGTCATCACCCGTCCCGACGGCGTGTTCGCCGTGGACGCACGGGTGCGGGTCACCAGCCACGGGGCGGTCGACCCCTTCTTGCGCCAGCTTCGGCTGCCGCCACCGGCCGCGCCCGCGACGCCGCCAGAGGAGGAGGGCACGCCCCGATGACCACCGCCACGCCGGGCCTCACCGAGACCGAACTGCGAACGCTGCACGGCTACTGGCGGGCGGCCAACTACCTGTCCGCCGGCCAGATCTACCTGATGGCCAACCCGCTGCTGAAACGGCCACTGCGGCCGGAAGACATCAAGCCACGCCTGCTGGGGCACTGGGGAACAACGCCCGGGCTCAACCTCCTCTACGCCCACCTCAACCGGGTGATCCGCAACGGGGACCTGGACATGATCTACATCGCCGGCCCCGGCCACGGCGGGCCGGGCCTGGTGGCCAACGCCTACCTGGAGGGCACCTACACCGAGCGCTACCCCAGCGTCACCCGTAACACCGCCGGCCTCACCACGCTGATGCGCCAGTTCTCGTTCCCCGGCGGCATCGGAAGCCACGCCACGCCGGAGGTCCCCGGCTCCATCCATGAGGGCGGCGAGCTGGGCTACTCGCTGGCGCACGCCTACGGCGCGGTGTTCGACAACCCGGACCTCATCGCCGCCTGCGTGATCGGCGACGGCGAGTCCGAGACCGGGCCGCTGGCGGGCAGCTGGCACTCCAACAAGTTCCTCAACGCGGCCACCGACGGCGCCGTGCTGCCGATCCTGCACCTCAACGGGTACAAGATCGCGAACCCGACGGTGCCCGCCCGGCTGGCCGACGGGGAGCTGACCAAGCTCCTGGAGGGCTACGGGTACCGGGTGTACGTGGTGGCCGGCCACGAACCGGAGCCGGTGCACCGGCAGCTGGCCGCCACGCTCGACGAGATCATCGACGAGATCCACTCCATCCAGCGGCGGGCGAGGGAGGACGGCGACCTCACCCGGCCGCGCTGGCCCGCGATCGTGCTGATGACACCGAAGGGGTGGACCGGGCCCAAGATCGTGGACGGCCTGCCGGTGGAGGGGACCTTCCGGGCGCACCAGGTGCCGGTCGCCGATGTCCGCACGAACCCCGCGCACTTGGCCGAGCTGGAGGAATGGCTGCGCAGCTACCGGCCGGATGAGCTGTTTGACGCCGACGGCGCGCTGGTGGGCGAGCTGGCCACGCTCGCCCCGCACGGCCACCGCCGGATGAGCGACAACCCGCACGCCAACGGCGGCCTGCTGCTGCGCGACCTCGACCTGCCCGACTTCCGTGATTACGCGGTGCCGGTGAGCCACCCGGGCGCCGGCTCGACCGGGGCCACCGCCGTGCTCGGGACCTGGCTGCGGGACGTGATCACCCGCAATCCCTCCACGTTCCGGCTGTTCGGCCCGGACGAGACGGCGTCCAACCGGCTGACCGCGGTGTTCGAGGCGACCAACCGGGCCTTCGACGGGCGGATCATCGACGGCGACGACCACCTGGCGCCGGACGGCCGGGTGATGGAGGTGCTGTCGGAGCACCTGTGTGAGGGCTGGCTGGAGGGCTACCTGCTGACCGGCCGGCACGGGCTGTTCAACTGCTACGAGGCGTTCATCCACATCGTGGACTCGATGTTCAACCAGCACGCGAAGTGGCTGAAGGTGTCCCGGAGCCTTGCCTGGCGCCGTCCGATCGCCTCACTCAACTACCTGCTGTCCAGCCTGGTCTGGCGGCAGGACCACAACGGCTTCTCGCACCAGGACCCTGGGTTCATCGACCACGTGATGAACAAGAAGGCCGAGATCATCCGGGTCTACCTCCCCCCGGACGCCAACTGCCTGCTGTCGGTGGCCGACCACTGCCTGCGCAGCCGGCAGTACGTCAACGTGATCGTGGCCGGCAAGAACCCGGAACCGGACTGGCTGGCCATGGACGACGCGATCATCCACTGCACCCGCGGGGCCGGCATCTGGGAGTGGGCGAGCAACGACTCACCGGGCGAACCGGACGTGGTCCTGGCCTGCTGCGGCGACGTCCCGACCGTGGAGACCCTGGCCGCCGCCGACCTGCTGCGCACGCACCTGCCCCAGCTCAAGGTGCGGGTGGTCAACGTGGTGGACCTGATGCGGCTGCAGCCGGAGAGCGATCATCCGCACGGCATGTCCGACGCCGAATACGACTCGCTGTTCACCGCGGACCGGCCGGTGATCTTCGCCTATCACGGCTACCCGTGGCTCATCCACCGGCTCACCTACCGGCGCCACGGCCACGACAACCTGCACGTGCGCGGGTACATCGAGGAAGGCACCACCACCACGCCGTTCGACATGGTCATGCTCAACGATCTCGACCGGTTCCACCTCGTGATCGACGTGATCGACCGGGTGCCCGGGCTGGCGCCCTCAGCGGGCCACCTGCGGCAGCAGATGACCGACGAACGGATCAGGTGCCGGGCCTACACCCGCGCCCACGGCGAGGACGCGCCGGAGATCCGCGACTGGGTCTGGCCGCATTAGCCTGCGAACGCCCGGGAGGGCCCATGCGCGTTCTGGTGGTCAACGCCGGATCCAGCAGCCTCAAGCTGCGGGTCCTCGATGAGTCGGACAACGTGACCGGCGCCGCCGACCTGCCGGCGCCGCGAGGCGCGGCGGACGCCGAAGCGGTCGGGTCCGCGCTCGCGTCGCTGGGCGACGCCGATGCGGTCGGCCACCGGATCGTGCACGGCGGCACGGCGTTCACCGCACCGGTCCGGATCGACGACGGCGTGCTGGCCCGGCTGCGGGCACTGACCGACCTGGCGCCGCTCCACCAGCCGAAGTCGCTGGCCGGGGTGGCGGCCGTCCAGAAGGCGCTGCCCGGGCTGCCCGGCGTGGCATGCTTCGACACCGCGTTCCACGCCACGATCCCCGCCGCCGCGGCCACCTACGCGCTGCCCCTCGAGTGGCGCCGGCGCTGGGCGCTGCGGCGCTACGGCTTCCACGGGCTGTCCCACGCCTACAGCTCGCGCCGGGCGGCGGAACTGGCCGGCGGCGCCCGCCGCATCGTCACGTGTCACCTCGGCGCCGGCGCGTCGCTGGCCGCCGTGCGGGACGGCGTGTCGGTGGACACCACGATGGGGTTCACGCCGCTGGAGGGCCTGGTGATGGCCACCCGTTCCGGGTCCGTCGACCCGGGCCTGGTGCTGTGGCTGGAGGAGCACGCCGGCGTGCCGCCGGCCGAGCTGGCCACCGCGCTGGAGCACCGCAGCGGGCTGCTCGGCCTGGCGGGGACCGCGGACATGCGCGAGGTCGTGGCCCGCGCCGCCGCGGGCGGGCACGACGCGCGGCTGGCGCTCGACGTCTACACCCACCGGCTCCGGGCCGGCATCGCCGCCATGGCCGCTGCCCTCGGCGGCCTCGACGTGCTCGCGTTCACCGGCGGCGTGGGCGAGAACTCGCCGGCCGTGCGCTCGGCGGCGGCCGGCGGGCTCGGCTTCCTCGGCGTCCGCCTCGACGCCGGGCGCAACGCCGCCGACGGCCCGGCAGCCGACCGGGAGATCGGGGAGCCCGGTGCCCCGGTCACGTCGTTCGTGATCGCCGCCAGGGAGGACATCGAGATCGCTCGCCAGGTCAGGGCGGTTCTGGCCGGGACGGGCGCTAGGAAGCCTGGCGGCCGGGCTCCCCCGGCCGGCGTCAGCCGGCGTGGATGGTGATCAGCGTCCAGGCCCCGATGTGGATGCGGTCACCGTCCCCCAGCCGCACCCGCTCCCCGGTGGCGATCTCGCTGCCGTTGACGAACGTGCCGTTCTCCGACCCTGGGTCGAGGATCGCCCAGCCGCCGGCCTCGTCGGCGATGAGCACCGCGTGCATCCGCGAGACGCCCGGGTCGGTGGGCGGGCCGGTCAGGTCGATCTCGGGCTCCAGGCCCTGCGACGCGCTGCGGCGCCCGATGCGCATCTCCGGCCCGGCCAGCCGGAACCGGCGCTCCGGGAAGTAGGCCGGGTACGTCAGCGCCGCCGCATCGGGGGCGCCGGCCGCCACGACGTCTTCGAAGTACGCCCGGTCGCCGGCCACCACCGCCGTCCATGCTCCTGGGCCGGTGGCCGCTGGCGCGGAACCGGTGGCGCCCGGGGTGGGCGCGCCGGGCGGGGACGGCCCGCCTGAAGCCGGCGCCGGCCCGCCCGCGGTCGGCGCCGGCCCGCCAAAGCTCGGCGCGCGGCTGCCCGCGTCGAAGTCGAACCCGCAGGACTCGCAGAACCGGCCCGATTTGGCAGCCCCGCACTGCGGGCAGGGCTCGGCGTGCTCCTGCGGCTCCGCAGCCTGTTTCTCGGGAGCCTGTGCCGGGGGAGCCTGTGCCGGGGGAGCCTGTGCCTCCGGCTGTGGTGCCTGTGCCGGGGGCGCGGTCGCGCCGATCCTCACCCCGCAGACGTCGCAGAAGTCGCTGCTGGCCGACGTGTGACCCGCCGGGCAGGTTGGCATGTCACCTACTTCCTGGTCCTGACCGTCTTGGTGGACCTGGTATCGAGCGCCATCTCGTCGGCGTCCTCGACCGCCTTCTTCAGCCGCACGGTGCCGGTCGCCGCGTCCACCACGTCGACCACCTTGGCCAGCAGCTGGGCCGTGTCCTCGTTGCCGGACTCCTGGGCGAGCGCCACCGCCCGGCCGAGCCTGGCCGTCGCGGTGTCCTCGTCGCCCCGCTTGCGGGCCTCCAGGCCCTCGTGGATGGCCTCCGCGAGCTCGGCCTGGCCGGTGTAGTGCGCGACGTGGGAGTTGATACGGGTCGACAGCGCCTCGTCGTCGGTCCAGATCGCCCGGACCAGGCCCTGGCCCAGCACCTGCGGCCCGGACGGCGACGCGGCGACCAGGCTCACCCGGGCGGCCAGCATCTCCTGACCGATCGCACCCGCGGCGGCGACCTGCACGCAGACATGGTAGTCGCGGCTCTCTCCGCCGCCCCAGGCGCCGGTCGGGTACTCGCCGGCCTGCGGGCCCGACGGGGTGCGCCGGTCCGTGAGGTCCTCGACCGCCGGTGCCACCTGCTTGACGAACTGGATCGACGCGTGCTGAGGCGTCCAGATGCGCAGCGACACGTCGGCGACCTGCTTGCCCATCGCCGCGGCCATCATGGCCGAGAAGTCGGCGGCGAGCCCGGCCGGGTCGGGCACGATGTCGACGGTGCCGAGCAGCGCGGTGGAGATCCGGCGGAGCTCGGCCACCTCCCAGTCGGTGCCGACGCCGCGGCAGTCGCAGCCGAAGGCTCCTTCGCACAGCCTGATCGCGGAGCCGAGGTCATCGGGGGTCTCGTGCTCATCCTTGCCGTCGGTGAGCAGGATGGCGTGCCGCAGCTTGGCAGGGTGCGAGGCGAACAGCTGATAGGCGAGCCGCAGCCACTGCCCGATCGCGGTGCCGCCGCCGGGCTGCAGCCGCGCCACGGCCCGTTTTGCCGACTCCCGGGCCTGCGGGTCGGCGACGGCCAGGCTGCCGTCCGGCGGGAAGACCGGCACCGCCTCATGGGTGCCCGCGATCACGGCGAACGCCACGCCGTCGCGGATCACGTCCACCGCCGCCGCGGTGGCCGCGCGTGCTTCGGCGATCTTGGTCTGGGGGGCCATCATTGACCCGGAGCAGTCGATGATGATGATCTCGGCGCTGTCGGCGGCCGCGGCCGGCGCCGCCTGCCCGGCCGTGCCGGCCGTGGTCACCGTCACGACGGCGTTGACGTCCCGGCCTCCCTCCGGCACGTACTCGTTCTGGTAGATGTCCACCGTGAAGTCGGGCTGGCTCATCGATGAGTTCTCCTCGGCATCGGGTCAGGCGGGACCGGCGGGCGGGTACGGGGCCAGGACCGCGGTCACGTTGTCCGATCCGCCGGCGTCGAGCGCGAACCTGACCAGCGTGCGGGCCGCGCCCAGCGGGTCGGTCAGCGCGGCGGGCAGCGCCAGCTTGGCCAGCTTGGCCGCCTCGGGCTGGTAGTTCCACAGCCCGTCCGAGCACACCAGCAAGACGCCGGGGCCGGGCGGCTCGAACCGGACGACGTGCGGCTCCGGGTCGCTGAGGTCCGCGCCGATCCACCGGGTCACCACGTGACCCTGAGGCGACGCGAGGGCGTCGGCCTCGGAAAGCAGCCCCGCGGCCGTCATCTCCTCGGCGACGGAGTCGTCCCTGGTGAGCTGCTGGGCTCCGTTTCCGCCGGAACCGGAATCGGGGGCCAGCCAGTAGGCGCGGCTGTCGCCCAGCCAGCACAGGACGGCGGCCTCTCCGGTCAGCACCGCGGAGACGAAGGTGGCCGCCGGTGAGTCTCCCGGCCGCCCGGCCGGGCCGCGCGTCCCGCCAAGCCCGGCCACCGCCGTGGCGGCGGCGCGGACCGCGGTGGGCGACGCGGCGAGCAGGTCGTCGCCCGTCCGCACGGCGGCGAGCAGGACGCGCGCCGCCGCCCGCGCCGCGGCGAGCGAGGCCTCGTCGGGACGGTCGGAGGTGGATACCCCGTCGCACACCACGGCCACCACGGCCGGGCCGGCCGCGGTGTCCGCGGTGGCGAGCGCCATGGCATCCTCGTTGCGGGAGTGCCGCAGACCGCGATCGGTCACACCGGCCACCATGTGGAGGTCGACCTCCTGGTGATCACGGCCCGACCGTGCCTTGCGGCCGCAGGACTCGCAGTAGCCGTCGGCGCCGATCCGCCCCGAACACTCCTCGCACGTCCCGGGCCCGCCTTCGCCGCCGTCGCTGACGGCGGGCGGGGCCAGTTCCGCTCCACAGGACTCGCAGAAGCTGTCAGCGGCCCCGACCGGCTCGCCGCAGGCGTGGCAGACGGGCGCGGCAGCTTCGGCCATCACAGCCAGGTCCTCGGGCGGACCTCGTTGGCCAGGTCAACCAGCTCGATGCGCCGCGCCTGGTCGGGCGCCAGCCTGGCGAGCGCCCGGTAACTTCGCTCCAGCCCGGCGCGCAGGGGCTGCTCGGCGGGCTGGCAGCCGAGCAGCGGGTCCCCGCCGACCGCCTTCCCGGCCGTCACGGCGTCCAGCGCGGCATCCAGAACCTCGGCCGTGAGCTGCTGCCGACGGGCCGTGTCCAGCGTGAGGCGGTCCAGCCGCACGGCCGCCTCCCGCAGATCGCCGGCGCCGACCCCGGACTGGCCGGTGCGGGTGAGATGAATCCGCACCGCGGCGATCTGCGCCGCCACATGATGGCTGGACGTCGGCGGTACCCCGGCAAGCGCCGCGACGGCCCCGGCCCGGTCATCTGCCGCCAGCCGGGCCCTGGCCAGGCCGAACGCCGCACTGACGTAGGAACGGTCGACGGTCCACACCCGCGCGAAACAGCGGGCGGCCCCCGCCTGGTCTCCCGCGGCCTCGGCCGCGAACCCGAGCGCCAGCTGGGGGGCGAGCTCCCCCGGGAGCGCGTCGTAGACCGCGTCGAACGCGGCCCGTGCGCTGTCGGGCTGCCCGGCGGCCAGTTCGCGCAGCCCCTGGTACCAGGTGGTCCGCCAGTCGCCGCCGTCGGCGAGCTCGGCGAGGGTGCCCGCGGCCGCGTCGAGCTCGCCGGTGACGATGAGGGCGCGCGCCAGGGCCAGCCGGGTTTCCGCCGACTCCGCCACCGCCGGCGGGGTTCCCGGCTCGCCGCGCGCGGCGGCGGACAGCGCGGCCGTCAACTGCTGCGGGTCCAGCGTGCCGAGCGTGGCCAGGTAGCCGGCGGCGGGGTCGGTGAGGTCGACCTGCGGTACCGGCAGCCCCGCCACGATCTGCGCGGCCTGCGGCAGCGTGCCGGGGGCCATGGCCCAGCCGCTGGCGTCCATCTCGCCGGCCTCGGCGCCGGTCGCCTGTAGTTCGGGGCTGAACAGCGAGGAGAACGCCGGCCGGGGGTTGCCGTCATCGGTCGCAAGGACCTCGCGCAGCACGCCGGTCAGCTGTTCGGCCATGTCGCCCGCCGAGGCAAAGCGGCGGCTCGGATCGGGGTTGGTGGCCCGGCGCAGCAGCCGGTAGAACGACTCCTGCTGCGCGAACAGCGGCACCGTGTCCGGGCCCGGGAGCGTGTGCTCGTAGGTGCTGGTGTACCCGGTGAAGTTGAAGGTGAGCACGGCCAGGGCGCGCCCGACCGTGTACAGGTCGGAGGACGGGGAGGGCCCGTCGCGCGCGATCTCCGGTGCCTGGTAGCCGACGGTCCCGTAGATCGGGCTGTCCTCGTCCTCGATCCGCCGCACGCCGCCCATGTCGATGAGCTTGAGCATCTCTTCCGCCTGGATCACGTTGTCCGGCTTGAAGTCGCAGTACACGAGCCCCCGGCTGTGCAGGTAGCCGAACGCGCGCAACACCTCGATCGCGTAGGCGAGGGCGTGCTCGACCGGGATCGACCGGCCGGCCTTCCGCTCGTCGAGCAGGATCTGCCGGAGCGAGCGGCCACCGACGTACTCCATCACGATGTAGCCGGCCGTCTCGCCGTTGCGCGCCCCGGTGTGCTGCACGAAGTTGTAGATCCGGACGATGTTGGGATGGTCCACCTCGGCCAGGAACCGCCGCTCCGCGACCGCGGCAGCCATGGCGTCGGCGTCCCCGGTGTTGAGCAGGCCCTTGAGCACCCGCCAGCTGTCGCTGACGTTGCGGTCCTTGGCCAGGTAGATCCAGCCAAGCCCGCCGTGCGCCAGGCACCCGAGCACCTCGTATTGGCCGCCAAGCAGGTCGCCCGCCTTCAGCTTCGGGCTGAACGAGAACGGGGTGCCGCAGTTGCGGCAGAAACCCTCGGTCAGGCCGGGCCGCCCGTCCCTGCCGCGGCCGACGGGATGCTGGCAGTTCGAGCAGAACCGCCTGTTCTCCGGCACCTGTGGGTCGGCGAGGATGGCGCTGGCAGGATCATGGGCGGGGACCGGCGGGATCTCCACCAGGCCCGCGCCGAGGTTGCCCCGGGACGACCGGCCGGTGCTGGCGCGGGTGCCGGCGCTGCCGCGGGTGCCCGCGGTGCCGCCGGTGCCGGCCGAGGCGGGGGACGAGCCTCGTTCGTGGTCGGCCGCCGTGACCGGGACGGGGGCCCGCGCCG
>Ga0081540_1000131_pt1 | contig 79958 bp, 65 predicted proteins | sample TabmetS2T1R1_FD_71024 | JGI IMG/M metagenome (GOLD analysis project Ga0081540, IMG submission 71024) | Tabebuia heterophylla rhizosphere microbial communities from the University of Puerto Rico - S2T1R1 | ecosystem: Host-associated > Plants > Roots > Rhizosphere ...
CCTGAAACTGCTGGTTTTCCGGAACCGGACGTGCGCCGATGCGGCCGATCGACGCCTGAACGTTCTGGCTTTGGATCGCCTTGATGATGTCGGAGGGGGCAAGATTGAGGCTTGTCAGGCGCGCCGTGTCGAACCAGACCCGCATCGAGTAGTTGAGCCCGCCGAACAGCTTGGCCTCGCCGACGCCCGGCGTGCGCGACAGCTCGTCAAGGACGTTGATGATCGCGAAATTGGTGATGAAAAGCTGATCGTATTTCCCGGTTTCGTCATAGAGATTCACGAACTGCAATATCGAGGACGATTTCTTCTGGACCTTGATTCCCTGGAGTTGGACCTCCTGCGGCAGCTGGGAGATGACCGTCTGCACGCGATTGTTGACATTGACCGTGTCGATGTCGGGATTGGTGCCGAGCTCGAAGCTTACCGTAAGAGTGTACGAGCCGTCGTTGCCGCTCGTGCTCTTCATGTAGATCATCTTGTCGACGCCGATGATCTTGGACTCCAGCGGCTGCGCCACCGTCGACTCGAGCACCTCGGCAGACGCGCCCGGATACCTGGTGGTGACCTCGACCTGGGGCGGCACGATGTCAGGGAGCTGGGAGACCGGAAGCCGGGTGAGAGCCAGGAGCCCGCCCAGCGTGACGACAATCGAGATGACGATCGCAAGCCGTGGCCGGTCGATGAAGATTGAGGAGATCATTGGTTCAGCTCCGGCTGGCAATGGGTGATGCAAGTGCGGGAGTGACCGGCGAGTTGGGTCGCGCCCGTTGGACTCCCTCGACGACGATCTGCTCTCCTTCCTTGAGGCCCTCGACGATGCCGGCCGTCTCCGGCGTCAACTGGCCGAGGCTTACGCGGCGCTGCCGGGCGATATTCTGGTCGTCCACGACATACACGTAACTGCCCTGCTGATCGGCGAGGATCGCGGCGCGCGGTACGGCGATGACAGGCTTCGGCTGCACGGATTCAAGAAGGACGGTGACGAACTCATCGGCGACGAGCTCGCGAAGCTTGACACCTCCTGCCGTCGCGGACCCTAGAACCGGATTCGGAATGAGCCCGCGGACAAGAAACGTGTCGGTGTCCTGTGCGACCGCGTTGTTGACGAAGTCGAGCTTCCCGGTCTCGCCGTAAATCCTCCCGTCCGGGAGGCGAATTCGGATCTTCACCGCGTCGAATCCGCCTTGCCTCGAATAGGCCTCGCGCAACTCGATGGCACGGCGCGTCGGGATCGGAAAGACCACGTACATCGGATCCTGGCTGACGACCGTCGTCAAGGTACCGGATGCCGGACTTACCACGTTGCCGACGGTCACCGATGTTCGGCCGATACGGCCATCGATCGGCGAGCGAATCTCGGTGTAATCGAGATTGATCTGCGCAATCTCGAGTTGGGCCTCCGCCGCTTGCAGCTGCGCAGCCTCGGTACGCTGGGTTGCTTCCGCGGTGTCGACGGCTTGCTGGGTACCGGCATTCTTCTGCACCAGATCGCGCTTGCGCCAGAGCTCGATGTTGCCGTTCTCGAGCTGCGCCTTGGCTTGCGCGACCGCCGCCTTCTGGACGTCCACCGACGCCTGAAACGGCGGGCGCTCCAGCGTGTAAAGCAGATCGCCCTTCTTGACGTCCGTACCTTCCGTGAAGAGTTGCTTATCCAAGAAGGCGGTCACGCGCGCCACGAGGCTGACGCTGTTGACCGCCTGAATGCGGCCGTTGAATTCGTAGGTGTCGGTCATCGGCCGACGCTCCACCTTGATCACGCCGACCGCGGGCGGACCGGAAGGCAGGGGCTGTGCTGTTGCAGACGTGGCCAGGAAGAAAATGACCGTCAAGCATGGCGTTCCGCGCAGCAATGAAAGTCCAATTGCTCTCATCCTTTGCAGGGACGAGACCTGTCCGCAGTCAAAGATCTGTTGTTTGGTCATAGGATTCACTTCGGTTGTCTCGGCCGAATGAAGTGCCATCGGCACGATCTGTGGACGTATGGCTCGCGCAAATAGGGTCATCGATGTTCCCCTTTCCTTTCCCCGTTAACCGCGACGGCGCTCCTACCAGCGTCTTGGTCGCTGCCGCACAGGGTGTCTGTTCGGACGCGACTATCGCGATGTGAATCGCCCCGGTCTATTGCGCACGGACATTACGGGGGTTCGCTGCCTCGCTGATGGCACTAAACCGAAGCACTAGGACCTTTCCTCATTGGGATTAATCGAATCCGATCCGGGCCCAATGGAAGCGGGACAGGACATGATCAAGGAATAGCTGCGGGATTTCGGCAAGGCGAGCACCTGGATCTAGAGCGACCCCGGAGAAGCATGATGGATGCAGCGTTCCTATCGGCAATTTCCGCCCTCTCCGGCTCGGCCATCGGAGCCCTCGCCTCGCTCGCGACCACGTGGTTGACGCACCATCATCAGAACGAAACCCGGCGGCGCGCGCAGGAGCACGCGCGGCGCGAGCGGATCTTCGCTGAATTCATCGATCTGTCGGCCAAGGCTTTCATTGACGCCCTGCTGCAGACCTCGATCGCCGACCCTTCGAAGATCATTTTGCTCTACGCTACGATGGGAAGATTGCGGCTCTTCGCGTCCGAGCGGACGGTGGAAGCCGCCGAAAAGGTGCTGAGCCAGATCATCGCAACCTACTACACGCCGAAAGTCGACCTGCAGGCCAGACCGACCATGGATCGCAGCAGCGACATCCTGCGCGACTTCGCGGACACCTGTCGCGCAGAACTCCGCGGTGGCCACGCGATAGCAGCAGGGGCCTGCGCATCCATTGATCCACATCAAGGCATAGGCCGCTTCATCTCGTAAAAACATCGGGAGCAGCAACCAAGGCAAAGAGAGGATGCGCCATGCCCACGCAACGCAACGCTCACTTTTATCTCGCTTGGGCCAAAGAGCGGATTGACGAGATGGATGCCGCCCTGGCGTCGCTGGAGACCAAGCTTGCGCAAGTTCAGGCCGATACTCGCAGCAAGGCCGAACAGTTCATCGCCGACCTGCACAGGAAGCGCGACGAGTTCGTAAGCTCCGCGAAGACGCAGGCCGAGGCGGGCGAGGCCGCTTGGGAAACGGCCAAAGTACAGTTGGAAGCTGAGTGGAAAGAGTTCCAGGCGGCAACCACGAAATATTTTGACACCGTCGGCAAAGGTATCGAGCAACAGCAAGCCGTGTTCAAGAGCCAAGCGACGGCTCAGATCCGCGCTTGGCGCGAAACAGCAGACCAGCTCAACGCGAGTGCGAATCAATTGGCGGCCGCGCGCCGACGTGACATTGACGACGCCGTCTCCCGGATGAAGGCCGATGCCATCGCCGCCGAGCACAAGCTGCAAGAGTTCGCCCAGGCGGGAACGCAGTCCTGGTCCGCCCTCAACGCTGCCTTGGCCGAGACGCGCACCGTCTTCGACCGCGCCAATCAGGCCGCGCGGGACGCCTTCAAGCGGGCTGGCAGCTCGGCTCAGTGACCGAGAATGGACTGACGAGCATCCGGATCGCGGATCTGCCGTCGCTCGTCGGCTACTCGAGAGCGGGTCGTCGTCGAGACTGCGCCCAGACAGCGCGACGTGGCTACAGATCCCGCCTCATCGCGCGAACTGCGCCTAGGCTTTTGAAAGGCGTGCTTCGAACTAAGCGGACTGCGCTTGAAGTGCCGTGGAGCCGATCGCGGCAGTCCGTGGCCGATCGGATCTCCGATGCTTACGGGGCCGCGATACTCGGGGCCCATAACCTAAAAGCTGAGATCAGGCTTAAGTGCTTCAGATTCTCATCCGCGGCCGAAGCTCAGCTTTCGACACCGTGGCAGTACCCCTAAGCCAAAGCAATAGACCTTTCCTCTTTCGATTAAATCGAATCCGACTCAGACCCAATGGATGGCGGATAGGGAAATGAGCAAGAACAGTTCCGGGATTTCGCCGAGGCAATCAGTGTCGGCTGGCGCTCAAACGGTGAAAACGACACGGCGCGTCGAGACCGAACCGGCCGATCGCGGTCTATGCCGGGCCGTGTTTACGAGCCCGCCCCGACACCGAGGGGCATAGCAAGCCGAGCGGGCACGGTTTTCGCTCTGCGAGTCCTAGCAAGGTTAGTCACAGGAGAGACCAGCATGAGCTCCAATCTGAATGAACCTGCAGCAGCGGCGTCGAACCAGGCGCTCGGCCCATTCGCCCCGGCGATCGAGTACGTCGTCGACGCGGCGCAACGCAGCGTCCTGTTCTGGGATGTGATGCGGCAGCGTGGCAACCAATACCACGAACACATGGCCGAGGTCGCGCCGCACGTGCTCAGCTATGCGGCCGAGATCGTGATCGATGGCCGCACGCTCGAACGACCGGTCAACTACGCACTGGCGCGTGTCATCCCGCCAAAGGGCGTCGACATCGACCCGAAGCGGCGTCCATTCGTCGTTGTCGATCCGCGCGCCGGACACGGGCCGGGTATCGCCGGCTTCAAGGCTGACAGCGAGATCGGCGTCGCCTTCAAGGCCGGCCATCCCTGCTATTTCGTCGGTTTCCTGCCCAATCCGGTGCCTGGCCAGACCCTCGAGGACGTCGCGCGCGCCGAAGCGGTGTTCCTGGAGAAAGTGATCGCTCTTCATCCCGATGCGGACGCCAAGCCGTGCGTGATCGGCAACTGCCAGGCTGGCTGGGCCGTCATGATGCTCGCGGCGATGCGTCCACAACTGTTCGGCCCGATCATCATCGCCGGATCGCCGCTGTCCTATTGGGGCGGCGTGCACGGCAAGTACCCGATGCGCTACTCGGGAGGGCTGCTCGGCGGCAGCTGGCTGACCGCGCTTACCAGCGATCTCGGCCGTGGCAAATTCGACGGCAGTTGGCTGGTGCAAAATTTCGAGAACCAGAATCCCGCGAACACCCTGTGGACCAAGCAGTACAACGTGTACGCCAACATCGACACCGAGGCCCAGCGTTATCTTGGATTCGAGCGGTGGTGGGGCGGGCACGTCAACCTGAACGGGGAGGAGATCCAGGCGATCGTCGACGAATTGTTCATCGGCAATAAGCTCGCGGCGGGAATGATCCAGAGCTCCGATGGGACGATGATTGATCTGCGCAACATCCGGTCGCCGATCGTCGTGTTCTGCTCGAAGGGCGATAACGTCACGCCGCCTCAGCAGGCGTTGGGATGGATCCTCGATATGTATGACGATGTCGACGACATCCGCCGGCATGGCCAGACGATCGTCTATAGCGTCCACGAGTCGGTAGGCCATCTCGGAATTTTCGTATCGACGGCCGTGGCGCGCAAGGAATATGGCGAGTTCTCCAACAACATCGATCTGATCGACGTGCTGCCGCCGGGCCTCTACGAGGCGGTGTTCGAGGCAAAGCGCGATGATACGGTGAGCCCCGACCTCGTCACCGGCGAGTGGATCATGCGCTGCGAGGCGCGCACCCTCGACGACATTCGCGCGCTGGGCGGCAACGATGCGGCCGACGAACGCCGCTTTGCGGCTGCCGCGCGGGTATCGCAGATCAATCTCGCTCTCTACCGCACCGTCGCCCAGCCGATGGTGCGCGCCATGGTGTCTGAGCCGGTCGCCGAATGGCTCAGCAGGCTGCATCCGCTGCGGCTGCAGTACGAGCTGCTGTCCGGCAAAAATCCATGGCTGGCGCCCCTCCCCGCCATGGCGCAAGCGGTGCGCGAGAAGCGCCAGCCCGCAGCGACCGACAATCCTTTCCTAGCGCTGCAGGAGACCGTGTCGGAGCAGATCGTCGCCAGTCTCAATGCCTGGCGGGACGGAGTCGAGACGCTCGCCGAGCGCACCTTTCTTACGGTCTATGGCAATCCACTGCTGCAGGTCGCGGTCGGCATCGACCCGGCGGATACGCGGCCGCAGCGCAAGGCGGCAAAGATGCCGCTCCATCGCGAACTGGTGGAGGCGCGCATCGCCGAGTTGAAATCGCGTATCGCCACCGGCGACGTGTACGAAGGCGCCATTCGCGCGCTCCTCTACGTCGGCCTCCCACGGGCGGGTGTCGACGCGCGCGGCTTCGAGGCCATTCGCCGCCTGCGCGCCATCCGCGACGAAGCGCAGCGGCGGCCGCTCGCCGATTTCAAGCGGATGGTGCACGACCAGGCATTCATTCTGCTGCTCGACCAGGAGGCGGCGGTCGCGGCACTTCCCGCTCTCATCACTGATGCCAATGCGCGGCGCGGCACGGTTGCGATCGTGCGCCGGGTGCTGAGCGCCGGCGGCGAGATCACCGGCGAAGTGGCCGAGCGGCTGCAACGGGTGGCGAGTGTCCTTGGAGTAGAGGACGTCGAATCCGCAAGTGCGGCTGCCTAGCAACTTGCCGGGCTGCTTGGAACAGGTGCCGGGCCGCGGCCCCCCGGTGTTGGAGTCGAGGAGTCACTACATGCCTGCAAGGATGAAAACAATGAGCACCACTGTCGCCGAGTTATCGAATCGGCCGCCGACCGCGAAGCAAGCCAAGGAGATGCTTGCCCAGGCGGAGGCCGAGAAGGCGAGCGAGGCGTTACGCCAGCAGAAGAAGGCGGACGCAGAGAAGAAAGCCCTGATTGACAAGCTGTCGAAGCCTTCAGGCATTTCCGAGCAGGAGGCGCTGAAGCGGGCAACCGAAATCATCCAGCGAGCGATCAAGAACGGGCTGACCGAGGTCGAGGTCTTTCGCTTTCCCAACGTGCTGTGCACCGACCATGGCCGCGCCATCAACAACGACATGGAGCCCGGCTGGGAGGAAACCCTCACCGGGTTGCCGAAGGAGATGTACGGCTTTTGGGATCGGCAGCTGCGCCCGCTCGGATACAAGATCCGCGTTCAGGTCGTCGACTTCTCCGGCGGGGTGCCGGGCGACATTGGCTTCACGCTGAAATGGGGCTGAACAAATCGCCGACCGTGCAGTCATAGCGCGCGGCCATACCGAGAAGCACATTGCGAAATTCGCAAATCGCACTTCCGCGAGCATAGCCCATTCAGGAGCTTGCAATGACGATTTCCCAGGTGGCTGCACCAGTCCAGACCCATGCGAATTACGAACGCCTGATCGCCCGCGCGAAGCAGGTGCCGCCCGCGACGACTGTCGTGGTCCACCCCTGCGACGAGACCTCCTTGCGCGGCGTCGCCGAGGCGGCGGAGGCCGGCATCATCATGCCGATCCTGGTTGGACCGAAGGCAAGGATCGCTGCACTGGCACGGCAGCACGAAATCGACATCAGCCGCTTCGAGCTGATCGATGTGATTCACGCCGACGAAGCGGCCGCACAGGCCGTCAAGCTGATCCATGAGGCGAAAGGCGAGTTGCTCATGAAGGGCAGCCTTCACACCGACGAACTGATGCGAGCGGTCACCGCCTCGGCGACGGGCCTGCGGACGGCGCGGCGGATCAGCCACGTGTTCGTCATGGATGTGCCGACCTATCCGGAGCCCCTGATGATCACCGATGCGGCGATCAACATCTTCCCCGACCTCGACGCGAAGCGCGACATCATCCAGAACGCAATCGATCTGTTCACGCAGGCCGGGCTCGGCACGCCGCGCGTTGCGATCCTTTCCGCGGTCGAAACCGTCACGTCCAAGATCCCGTCGACCATCGAGGCGGCGGCACTGTGCAAAATGGCGGAGCGCGGACAGATCACCGGCGGGTTGCTGGACGGCCCGCTCGCCTTCGACAACGCCATCGATCCCGACGCGGCGAAGATCAAGGGCATCCAGTCGCCGGTCGCGGGCCGCGCTCAGATCCTGGTCGTGCCAGACCTCGAAGCCGGCAACATGCTCGCCAAGAACCTGTCGTTCCTGGCCAAGGCCGACGCGGCGGGAATTGTCCTGGGCGCGCGCGTGCCGATCATCCTCACCTCGCGGGCGGATTCCGTGCGCACCCGCATGGCCTCCTGCGCGGTGGCGGTCCTGTATGCGGACGCCCGACGGCGCGCCACGATGTTGCCGGCGGCGTGACCAACATGGAAACGATTGTCGCGACGCCTTGCTTCATGACGGGGAGCTGAACACATGCAAACTGTCTCTCTCGAAAAGTCTGTAGCCATGATCCCGGATGGCGCAAGCCTCATGATCGGAGGCTTCATGGCCGTCGGGACACCGGAGCGTCTGATGGACGAGATCGTGCGCCAGAACAAGCGCGACCTCACCGTCATCGCCAACGACACGGCAACGCCCGGCAAGGGAATCGGCAAGCTCGTCACGGCGAAATTGCTGCGCAAGGCCATCGTGAGCCATATCGGCCTCAATCCCGAAACCCAGCGGCAGATGATGGCGGGCGACCTGCAGGTCGAACTCGTGCCGCAAGGCACCTTGATCGAGCGGATTCGCGCCGGCGGGTTCGGGCTGGGCGGCATCTTGACGCAAACAGGAGTCGGCACGACGGTGCAAGAGGGAAAGCAGATCGTCAACGTCAACGGCAAGAGCTTCCTGGTCGAAACCGCGCTCCGAGCAGACTTCGCGTTGGTGCAGGCATTCGTCGCGGACTACCTTGGCAATCTCGGCTATGCGCTGACCGCACGCAACTTCAATCCGGTGGTCGCGATGGCGGCCGAGACGGTGATCGTCAGCGCCGACAACATTGTGCCGGTGGGCGTGATTTCGCCCGATCACGTCATGACGCCCGCGCCCGTCGTCGATTACCTCGTCCTAAACTCGTGAGCGCTCCCATGGAACCACAGATCATCATTGCGCAGCGCATCGCGCGCGAGCTCAAGGCGGGCATGCTCGTCAATCTGGGCATTGGAATCCCGACACTGGTCGCAAACTACGTCCCGGCAGGCCTGCATGTCTTCTTCCAATCCGAGAATGGGCTGATCGGGACCGGCGCGCCACCCCAGGAAGGCATGGCGCATCCAACGCTCACCGACGCCGGCGGCCGACCCGTCACCGCCCTGCCCGGCGCTTGCGCCTTCGACAGCGCGATGTCGTTCGGTCTTATTCGCGGCGGCCATCTCGACCTGACCGTGCTCGGAGGGCTCCAGGTCGACCAGCGCGGATATCTGGCCAACTGGGTGATCCCGAACAAGATGGTGCCCGGCATGGGCGGCGCGATGGATCTCGTCTCCGGCGCCAAGCGGGTCATCGTGGCCATGCAGCACAGCGCTAAAGGTGCCGCGAAGATTGTCCGGACATGCACGCTTCCGATCACAGCGATGCGTCCCGTGGATCTGCTTGTCACCGAGCTGGCGGTGATCGGTTTCCCCGGCGGCCAGGCCACTCTGCTCGAGACCGGTCCTGGAGCTTCCGTCGCCCAGGTCGTGGCGGCAACCGAGGCCGAGCTCGTGATCCCGGACAAGGTACTGGAAATGCCTCACACCTGACCAACGGAGTCCTGCATGATCCCTTCCGCACCCAAGCTGCTCGACGGCAAGAGGGGCCTCATCATTGGCATCGCCAACGATCACTCTATTGCCTGGGGCTGCGCCAAAGCGTTCCGCGCGCTCGGGTCCGAGCTCGCGGTGACCTATCTCAACGACAAAGCGCGGCCACATGTGGAGCCGCTGGCGCGCGAGCTGGAATCGCCCATCGTGATGCCGCTCGACGTGCGCGTGCCGGGGCAGATGGAGGCAGTGTTTGAGCGCATCACCAAGGACTGGGGCGGGCTCGATTTCGTGGTGCACTCGATCGCTTTTTCGCCGAAGGAGGCGCTGCAGGGCCGCGTCGTGGACGTGGAACGAGACGGCTTCCTCACGACCATGGAAGTATCGTGCTGGAGCTTCATCCGCATGGCGCATCTCGCCGAGCCGCTGATGAAGAACGGCGGGACACTGTTCACAATGACCTATTACGGCAGCCAGATGGTGGTGAAGAACTACAACATCATGGGAATTGCCAAGGCGGCCCTGGAAGCCTCCGTCCGCTATATGGCGGCGGAGCTCGGGCCGAAGGGCATTCGCGTGCACGCGATCTCGCCCGGGCCGCTGCAGACACGCGCCGCCTCCGGCATCCCCGAATTCGACGCACTGCTCGACCAAGCCAAGGCCAAGGCGCCTGCCCATCGGCTGGTGAACATTGACGACGTCGGGGTGGCCACCGCCTTCCTCGCCCATGACGCGGCGAAGCTCATCACCGGCGACACGCTTTTCATCGACGGCGGGTATCACATCATCGATTAGCGCATGTCCCGGAAAAGTGGACACCGGTTGTCCGAAAAGGACATGCGCCATCAAACAAGCTAGAGCGCGTTCCGAAGCAGCGTTTGGTTGCGGTTCGACCCAGACGAAGCGAATGGCCGCCTATCGGCTAAAATCAGGCTTGGCGCGCTCTGCCACCACCGGATCTTTACTCCGACCAGCAGGCGGAACGATCAGAGGCCGCACGCCCTCGTCGTCGATCTCGAATAATGGCTGATACTGCCGCGCGTCCACGTCTTCCACCAGGACCATGCGCCGATTGTCGAGGACCAGCCAGCGACCATCCAGGCGTGCCGCCACCACTGCATGATCCTGCGCGAGCTTCGTGTCACGCACGATCATCAGCCGCACATCTTCGCTGGCCGCGCCGGCCTCACGCAGAGCGACATACTTGGCAATGGCATAATCCTCGCAATCCCCGGCGCCGGCCGCCAATGTGAGAAGCGGCGACGTCCAGCGATCGGCCAGCCCGTGTTGCGCGATATCGCTCATTGGGCGAATGGAAAGGTTTACGGCCCGATTGATCTGTGCAAGACGAGCACGACCTGGCCGTATCTGGCCCGCCGCGACGATGGCCAGAAAGCGGGCTGGAGCGCCTGAGCGGCACGTCACGGGATTGCGGCGGCAAAGCGCCAGGATCTGTGCTTCGATCCTGATCTGCTGTTGCACGCCGCGCCATTTGCGCGACAGCTCGCCCTCGCCGGCCGGCAAGGCCACTGCCCCGAACGGTTCGTCAACAGCTGACCCCGTCTGCGACATGGCAGGCACAGCCGGATAAGCCGGCGTCCGCGAGCTGTGCAACGCGACAACAGCAAGAGCTATAGCCTGAGCAAATCTGAGGGCGCAACGCGATCCGCACATATAAAGGAGCACCTCAATGCCGGTGGTGGTGCCCCAAGACGGCACGTGGCGATGACTGTTCTTGAAGCGGGTTACCCATCGCCGTGCCGCCCCGACGGTCGCATGCGTCGGTCTATAAAGAAGTCCGAGGCGGCGTCGCGCGCGGCGCCGGTCATCCGTCGGCGATCGCGATGGCGGTAGTCTCGATAATCCTGATAACCGTAGTCGCGCTGGTTCCAAGAGTCGCGGTAGTCGCCATCACGATGGCGGTTGCGCGCCACCTGAGACTTGCGGGGAACCTTGCTTCGGTGCTGTGCCCGTTGAGCCGGCTTGGGCTCGGCGCGCGCGCCTTGATGTGCGTTCGCTGTCGTCGGCCGAGTGATGCTGCGAGATTCGACCGATGGCGATGGCGCGGCCTGTGCCGGGACTCCTGCTTCGGCGATCGTCCGCGGCTCTTCGGCTGCGCGCGCGGCCGGCAGCTCCGGGCTCACTGCGCCATTCGACCCGGCGCCGCTGTTCGGGTCCGCCTTGTGAGCGGTCCAGCCTTCGGCCGTCCATTTCATGCAGCGGCGATCGATCAGTGGCCAGACCTGCTCTTTGCATGGAACCACTGCGGTGGTGGTGACCACCGGAGATTTGGGTCGAGCAATGGCCGGCTCGGCGCTCGCGTTCGGTGGCGTCGGGGCGAGCGCGGCCAGCGCGCCCGCGCCGCAGAGGACTCCGGCCGCAAATATTGCGGAAGCGGTTTTCATGAACGAAGCCATGGCTCTCCTTGCACGAGAATGCCGGTCTGATCTCGATCCCGATTGCCGTTGTTTGCGCAATGTTGATCCTTTTTCACATCGTCTCGCGGGCCGGCATCTTGTTGCGTCCCGTCGCGCTCGTCGCCGGCGTCTCTCTGCTTCCGCTCTTCCTCCGATAGCAGCCTCAGGACGCGCTGGCGGTCTCCCTCAGACTTCGTTCTCTTGAGCAGTTCGCGATAGTGCTTGACGTTCGCGCAGCGGATAAAGCGGTTCATGGCTGTGGTCATGAGCAATTCCTTGTTAAACGTTGGAACGCATTCGGCACGTATCGCGGTGGCGATAGCCGTGATCCTTGTTATCGCCGTTGTGCTCGCATTGAGCGCACTCCGATTTGGTCAAAAGGAATGCGCATCTGAATTAGTGGAGGCGTTCACGCGCCGGCCACCCGGAGGATCGCGGCGCAACACAAACTGCATCGATACAGAAGTCCATCATCTGCTGAAGGGTTGGCCGGGCCCTGCGCGCCGGGAGCATCAACGGATTCGAATGTCCCTCCATGGCGGAGAGCAGGCAGCGCGCCAGGATCATCGAATCGCCACGTGGGAATTCGCCCTGCGTCTGTCCGATGCTGATCACGCAGCTTGCGATCCGCGCAATCCGGTCGGTGTAGGAGTTGATGACAGGCCAGTTCTCCTGCATCGCGATTGCGATCAGGTCGTGCAGCTTCTTCGCATCTTGCAATCGCTTGACGTGGAGCCGATTGACTGCATGCAAGACGGTCTGCAATCGCCAGATCGCCGGGCCGCTAGTGCGAGCTGCGTGAATGGCCGTAACCACCAACTCTTTTAGCAACTCCCGCACCACCACCGCGTCGATGGCCTGCTTCGAAGGAAAGAACCGATAAACGTTGGCGGGCGACATCGCCATTTCGCGGGCGATGTCAGCAACGGTCGTCTTCTTATGACCGATCCGGCGATAGAAGCGAATGGCCGTTTCTATGATGCGCCGGCGCGTGTGGGATGCGTCGGCAGTGTTCCAAACTCGTGCTTGCATGGGTGATGACCACATCTGGTGAAAATGAACCTGCGATGTTGCACGACGAATTGCGGACCGGATACGAAACCGGATCAGCGTCCAATCAGAATCCCGACGACGATCTCGACTGTGGCGGCCAAAACGATTGCGGCGATCAGTGCGGTCGACATCGATCCGGGCCTGGAGATTGAGAGTCGATCGGGCGGCGCACCCCGGTTGGACGCGAAACCGGGGTGCCGTCAGGTGCCAGCTCCCTCAGCTTCCGGAGCAGACCAGAACGCGCCTGTAGGCGCCTCGCCTGTAGCTGTACCTGGAGGTGTAATAGCAGCCGTCCGAGGTATAGGAGCCACCAGCGCCGTAGGCATAGCCTGCAGCGGCGCCGTAGGCATAGGCTGCAGCGCGGCCGTAGCGATAACCGGACCGGTCGTAGCCGTAATGTCCGTAACCAGAACTTCGGTAGCTATAGACTGCCGAGCGGCCGGCGTTGCTATAGCCTGCCGAGCGACCCTGGACCTCACGAAGAGCACCCTGCGCACCGCGACCACCACCAGCCAGACGAGACGCACCAGGGGGACCGCCGAGCCGAGACAGACCGGCAGGACCAGCGACGCGACCGAGACCAGGAGCACCGCCGAGGCGAGGGGCAGGAGGAGCGCCAGCGAGGCCAGGGGCGGGAGGAGCACCACCGAAGGCCGGGGGCGGAGGAGCACCACCGAAGGCCGGGGGCGGAGGAGCACCACCGAAGGCCGGCAGCGGCGGAGGAGGACCAAAGGCAAGCGCGACATTTGGTGCGATGACTGCAACGCCGAGCATCGTGCCCGCGGACATGGTCAGAAGCGGCTTCCGCAAGCGGCCGACGAAGGCGGCGGCCAGCTCAGACATAACGCAATCGCGGATTCGCTTGCGCAACCTCTTGGTCAACTGGATCGGCATGGCCTACTTCCTTTCATGAGGGAGATGGATCGGCGCTGAGACGCCCAGCCGGCCAGAACTGTCGCCAGCGTGCCGCAAGCCGATCCACAAAACGTGGCGAGCGCGAGCAGAGAGGTCAGATCCATTCCGCTATCTCCTCGGCACGAAAACCAATCGGCACGACGGACTCAGTTCGGATTTCTTCTGCCTCAGGCAATATTCAACCCTGGTGCCGTCGGGGATGAAGCTGCTGCACAGTCTGAACGCATCGGACACGCATGCGGCCCGCTGCTCGGGCGTTCCATGATTCTCCTGCGCGGGCGCCCTGGTGTTGGAAGCGAGGACTGTCGCCACGACCGCCAAAAGAAATCTGAATCTCGAAGCCATGTTGCACCGCCTTCTCTCTCATCTTGCATTGATCTCGACCAGCAACTGCCGGAATCTCCGCGCTTCCTTTCTGCAGTAGGCGTGCGGCTGAGAGTCCGCACTGCATTCCGCAATGCTCGGCCCGTGACGTGAACTAACATCGTCGAATTGAGACGGCGCAGTCTATTGCGCGCGGGTAGTGCGGGGATTCACTTGTGGTTACCCCGCACTAGGCGAACGTTTAGCAAGGATGTGGGATTGATAGGCAGATTGAGAGCCGTTTCGGACTCAGGTGCGAGCTCAAGAGCGATAGCCAGTCAGCGGCGCGGCGGCTTTTCTGGTCCCAGTTCGAGCATATCTGCCATCCGGCTGAGCTCTGGAAGCGAACGGGCCTGCATTTTTTTCATGAGGTTGCTGCGGTGCACCTTCACGGTCGCTTCGGTGATGCCCAAATCGCCGGCGATCTGTTTGTTAAGGCGACCAGCGGCTGCCCGGATCATGACGTCGCGTTCGCGGGGGCTGAGCCTATCGAAGCGTTCCCTGAGCACACCCAGCGCCTTATCACTTTCTCGGCGGGCGCGATCGCGAGCGAGGCCGGTCTGGACCGCGTCGAGGAGATCCTGCGCACGGAATGGTTTTGTCAGGAACTCTACGGCACCGCCCTTCATCGCTTGCACGGTCATCGGGACGTCGGCATGCGCCGTGATGAAGATGATCGGCAGTTGCTTGTTCGCCGTGGCAAGATCGCGCTGAAGCTCGAGACCGCTTCGCCCTGGCATTCTAATGTCAAGCACCAGGCACGTCGGGCCGTCCGAAGTATCCGCATTCAAGAAATCGGAGACAGACGAAAATTTCTGGCTATGCAGGCCGACGGACCGCAACAAGCGCTCAACCGAGTCGCAGAACTCGGGATCGTCATCAATGATCAAGACGCTGGCGTTCGCGTCATCCATCCGCCGACCCTGCGTCAAGGGGAGACCGCCTTCCCCGCTAGAATGACCATTATTCTACTCACGATCTATTCTACTCACGATCCGCTGCCGTGAACAGTCCGTTCCTAAGCGACGGCCGAGCAGATAAACCATCGTTTAGGACCGACGGCATTGCTTTCTCGCCTGCCATCGCCGACAGTGGTCGATGCATGCACACGCGCCACGCACTGGCGGCGCCGGCATGCGTGGGACCGAGAAAGTTGCCTAGCCGTGATGCAGAAGCCAGCACGCATATCGATTGTCGAGGATGATCAGCCCTTTCGAGAGTCGATGAGAAAACTTCTGACGTCGCTGGGCTACGCTGTCGAAACGTTCCCCGCGGCAGCGGATTTCCTCGCATCGCCTCTCCTCACTGCAACCGCGTGCCTGGTCAGCGACATTCAGATACCTGGAATGAGTGGTATCGAGCTCCATAGGCACCTCGTCGACACCGGCCGGGCGATTCCGACGATCCTCGTGACCGCGTATCCGGATGAGGTGGTCCGGAGACGTGCCCTGAAGGATGGAGTCGTTTGTTACCTTTCCAAGCCGGTAGACCACGACCATCTCAAACGCTGCCTTCGTGCGGCTCTCGAATCCGCGAAGCCGCATGAAGAAGACTCATGAATCCTCCAGGCGTGCCGGCAGCGTGAACTGAAATATGGCGCCGCGAGGTCGATTGGCCTCTGCCCACAACCGCCCCCCGTGCGTGGTGATGATGGACCGGCAAATCGACAGGCCCATTCCCAGCCCTTTTGTCTTTGTGGTGTAGAAGGCCGCAAAAATCCGCTCGAGATGCTCCGGATCAATTCCCGGCCCTGTATCTTGCACCGCGACCAGGATATCGCCCGTCTCGTCTTGCTTCGTGCTGATCGATAGCTCTCTCGCGCCCTCCTCAACCGAGCCCATTGCGTCCACGGCGTTCAGGATCAAATTCATGACGACCTGTTGCAGTTGAACACGGTCGCCCTGAACTGAAATCATCTCCTTCATAAGGCGGGTGCGAACCGAGACTGTGTTTTTTTCGATTGCATTTCGCACCATTACAATCACTTCATCTATAGCCTCGTTAAGGTCGAACACCTCCATTTGTGGCGGCGCTTTCTTGATGTGATCACGGATGCGGCCGACAATATCTTTGGCCCGGTCGGCATCCCTGACGACACTCGCAAGCGCTTCTCCGACTTCGCCAAGATTTGGCGGGCTCATTTCCAAGAAGTTCATGCCCGCACAAGCGTTGTTGCGTGCAGTCGCGATTGGATGGAGAATCTCGTGAGCCAACGACGCGGTCAGCTCTCCCATTATCCCCACCCGATTCATATGCGCGAGGTCTGCCTCCAGCTGTCCCAATCTGTCGGACTGCTCTTGTGCGCGTTTGCGCTCCGTGACGTCCACGTGGGTAGCGACAATCTCGACAGTCTCTCCTTGAGTGGAGGGCAAATGGTGGGAGATCGATTCGATATGTTTGACCGTCCCGTCGGGAATGACGATTCTGAATTCGACTGAGTGCTCTCCTTTTTGTTGCAGTGCCTTCCGGATCGCTTCGCGCACCCTGCCGCGATCGTCCGGATGAATACGTCCCTGCACAGTTTCATGATCCGGCATGCCTTGCAGCGGATCAAGCTCCCAGATGCGGTAGCATTCCGCGGACCAATAGACATTCCCACTCTCGTCAAATACCGAGGTGCCGGTATGGCTCAGCCTCTGTGTCTCGGCCAGATAAGCTTCGCTGCGTCGGAGTGCCTCCTCCGCCCTCTTTCGCTCAGTGATGTCGCGCGCCAAGCACAAGAACCGACGTCCGCCTTGCTCAAACTGGTTCATGCGAACCTCCACCGGGAAGGAGGTGCCGTCCTTGCGCCGATGGCGGGTCTCGAAAGTGATGGCTTCCCCGGCGACGACGCGCTGCTTCAGGCGCTGGATGGACGCAGCGTCGAGATCGACGTCGAAATCGCTTTTGTGTTTGCCGATCAGTTCTTCCCTGCTGTAGCCCAGACTATCGCAAGCCTGTCGATTGACATCGAGAATGGTCCAATCATCTTCAACGAGAAGGAAGGCATCAGTCGCGTGATCCACGAAGGTGCGGAAGCGCGCCTCGCTCGCCCGCAGCTCCTGCTCCGCTTGCCTCAGCTCCGTGATGTCCTGCAGCACGCCAAACTGCCGCACAGGGCGCCCCGATTCGTCCCACGTCACGTCCCCCTGGCTGTGAATTATTCGCTCAGTGCCATCCGGACGGACCACGCGGTATTCGACGTCGTACCGTGGCCCGCCGCGCAGCAGTGCGGCCGCAGCGGCCTCGGCTGCTCTCGGCCGGTCCTCCGGGTGAATCAGCGTCAGCCAGCGCCCATGCCACTCCGGCAGTTTGAGGGGCTGCACCCCAAAAATTCGGCAGACCTCGTCCGAAAGATGTACGTGACCAGTCGTGAAGTCTCGCTCCCACCAGCCGAAATGCGCGGTCCGCTGCGCCGTTTCCAACTTGGCCTGACTCTCGCGTAGTGATACTTCGATAAGTTTGCGCTCGGTGATGTGGCGCCCTACGCCGCGGTAGCCGACAAAACGTCCGGTCTCGTCAAATACCGGTAGCCCCGAGACGGATACATAGCGCTTGCCGCCGTCGGGCGCAGGCCGCGCGAGCTCGAAATCTCGGAATGGCAGGTGCGCATCGAGGGTCTCGCGGTGCTTGCGCCACCCCTCAGCGTCAGGCTCGAGGTGAGGCACTTCCCACCGAGTCTTGCCGATCTCCGAGCCCGGCGCCGGCGCGTCAGCTAGGCCTTCGGCAAACTCCTGGCGGATAAAGCGATGCTGCGCGTCGCTCTCCCAATAAACGTCGAAGGAGAATTGGACGAGGGTGCGAAAGCGCTCCTCGCTGGCGCGCAGCTCATCCTGTGCCCGCTTGCGTTCGGTGATGTCGCGCACCAAGCATAAGAACCGACGTCCGTCTTGCTCAAATTGGCTGACTCGAATCTCTACTGGGAAGAAGGTGCCGTCCTTGCGCCGGTGGCGCGTCTCGAAGGTGATCGCTTCCCCGGCGACGACGCGCTGCTTCAGGCGCTGGATGGACGCATCGTCGAGACCGACGTCGAAATCGCTTCGATGTTTGCCGATCAGTTCTTCCCTGCTGTAGCCCAGACTATCGCAGGCCTGGCGGTTGACGTCGAGAACGGTCGAATCGTCGTCGAGCAGAAAGAATGCGTCAGTCGCGTGATCCACGAAGGTGCGGAAACGCGCCTCGCTCGCGCGCAGCTCCTGCTCCGCCTGTCTCAGCTCCGTGATGTCCTTCAGCACGCCAAACTGGCGCACAGGCCGTCCCGAGTCGTCCCAGGTGACATCGCCCCGGCTGTGGACTATCCGCTCAGTGCCGTCGGGGCGAACCACCCTATATTCCACGTCGTAGCGTGGACCGCCAGGGCGAGTCGCAACCTCAGCGGCTTCGGCTGCTTTCGACCGGTCCTCGGGGCGAATCAAATTCAGCCAGCGCCCAACAGGCCGCACCCCCAAGATCCGGGAAACCTCGTCCGAAACAGTTACGCGATCAGTAGTTAAGTCGCGCTCCCACCATCCAACATGCGCGACCCGTTGCGCCTCTTCCAACTTGGCCTTGGTCTCCCTTAACGCTTCCTCCGCACGCTTGCGCCTGGTCGTTACCACGCTCACGATCAGCGAGGTTGCGAGGAACAACGTCATCCTTTCAATATCGTCCTGAGCATCAATGCGAAATTCGAACAATGGCGGCGCGAAGAAGTAGTTCAGACAGGCTGTCGCGATGATGGAGAGACTGACCGAGGCGCTAAGGCTGCCCAGTAGCGAAACCAGCGTGACTGCAATCACATAAGCGAAGGCCGTCCTCGCAAGGCCAACGCCGAGCTGAAAGCAGACGAAGGTGATCAATGCCAAGCCGGCGATACCCAAGAGGAACTGGGCAGCAACGGCCGGTAATCGGAATCTCCGCTTGTGCGTCATCCTCATGCCGGGAGCTACTTTGCCCTTTCGTACGGGTAGATGACCTCGCCGGACGCGTATTCCGCAGGCGCAACTACGACCTGGGTGGACATGTCCCTGAATTGGGCGATGTCGTGTCCTCTTATGTTGCGATATTGCACCTGGAGAACGCGCGAGTTCGCCCACTCCCCTTTGGCGCCGAACTTGACCCCTCCGACCACCGTCGTGAACGAGTGCGCGCGAATGTAATCGGCGAGCTTGGGATCATCGAGAGACTTCGTCGCCTCCACGGCCTGTTGCAGGACCTGAAGCTGAGCGTATGCCCAAGGCGCCATGTAGTATCCCAACGGATCGACGCCTTCTGCCGCGGCCCGCGCTTGATAGCGCGACATGAGATCGGCCACGCCCGGAAATTGCATGTTCTGCACCGGCAGCCACAGCTCGTAGTTGATGAAACCGTTGAGCAAAGGTCCAAGCTGGGCCTTGATGGACGTGGACTGCAGCCCAACCATGGCACCTCCGATCGCTTTCGGTTTGAATCCAAGCTCGTTCACCGCACGCACCATGCCGACAGAGTCGGATGGGTATGAGCAAACGACCACCAGGTCGGGGTTCGCCACCGCGATCGCGCGTACAATGGGCGCAAAATCAAGTGTGGCCGGCGGATAGGCCCGTTCATAGACGGGCTTCAATCCGTGCTCTTTCATGTTCTCGCGCGCACCATCCGCCGCATTGCGTGCGAATTCCTGGTCGGCCGCCACAATGGCCACGGTCTGCGGTTTTGGATCTTGCGAAAGGGCCGCATCAAAGAAGCCTTTGGTGAAGGCGGCCTTGGCGTCGGGTCCGGACGGGATCATCACGAAATAGTTCGGGTAATTGAAGTCAGAGTTAACCGCCAGTGCCAGTAATCCGATAAAGGCCTTCTTTCTTTGGATAATGATCGGCATTGCCGGCGCGGTGAGCGCGGTACCATAGGGACCTATAATGAGATCGACTTTGTCGACATCCAGAAGCTTGGTATAGATCGGTGGAATGTCGCTAGGCGAACTCTTGTCATCGTAATAGATGAGTTTCACGGGGCGCCCGAGCATTCCTCCTTTTGCGTTTGTAATCTCTTCCCAGACGTGCTGCGCGAGCAGCGCAGACCTGCCATTTGCCGCGAGGCCGCCGGTCAGCGACATGCTGTAGCCGATCTTGATCGGCTCGCCGGACTGCGCGCATGCGGCAGCCGCAAGCATCACTGCTACCAACATTGCCAGAGCGGTGGCGCCCGCGAGATGCAAGCGAGAACGACAGCTACAAGCGCAACGGATCATGATTAGTCGACCTTGCGTCAGCTGGTCAGCAAGATCTTACCATGTTTTCAAATCTGCGGGGCCGCGCGTTGAAGACGGGATCGTTTGTCATCTGAGGGGCGTGGGACACGAGTTCCCGAAGGAACAGAAGATCGCCGGTGCCGTACTGGCGCGATCGTCCAGCTGGGCGGCTTTCGGTTGAGGATTCCGCCCGCGTGCCTTCATGGCTCAGATCGCGTTCCAGCCGACACGTACCTGATTGGAGCAACGCGGCACGAGTCACGACAATTTGCCCGGAGCGGAGCCGAGCACACGGAGCTACATGACCATCATGGTCTCGCGGACTGCCGCCCCCCGGCTGTAACACTCGCGAGCACCTCGCCAGACCGGTTCCCCCTCACTGGTCTGCCCACCCCAGGGCCGGTGGCTCCCCCTCGCCACCGGCCCGTTCTTTGCGGCGGCCGTTACCTACTGATCGCTCCTTTGACTCAGCCCACATCCTACCCCGATAAGCCAAAGTATGAGGCTGGCAAACGAAGGCGGACCGGCAATCGACCACGGTAGAATGGAGGCTTCGCCCTGCTCGCACTAACCTGACATTGAGCTGCCACGACGCAGCTGGTCCGATGGACTCGAACGTCAGGTCTTGCGATGTTCACTCACTCCCAGTCTTTCGGCGCTCTGTCGGGTGACGATGTCGGCGCGTCAACATCCTCGCAGTCCCCGAGGTTGCGGTCTTTGCATCGTGACCGTCTCCGGAGCGAGGAGGCGGACAACGGGGTGGCAAGGAATTGGCGGCGCCCCGAGGTTTCCCACAACAGCGGCTTGAACGCGGCAGTGATGATTTCCGGCTCCGCGCCGGCCAAGCGACACGCGGCGGCGTGGCGCGGCATGGCTGCGGAGATTGTCGAGACTGAGAAGCAGCAGCGAATTGAGCTGCGATTTCGCGGTCGGCACCATCTTCTCGTGCTCCATGCGCAAGGCACGCGCCGCGCTGGCGAGACGTTCGTCGAGGGCCTGCCGGCATCGAGGTTGCGCGACGTCGAGCGGAAGCTCACTTTCGTCCCGGCTGGCCACGAATTTTTCGAGTGGCAGGAGCCGCGCGGCACCGCCAGCATGACGCTGTTCTATTTGGATCCGGCGAGAATGCCAAAGGGTGACCGTGGGCGCGCCGCGCTGAGGCCGTGGCTATTCTTCCACAATGTGATGCTCCTCGACACCGCACTCAAGCTGACGGGATTGATTGACGGCGAGGAACGTCATCCCCGCTATCGTGAAGCGCTCGGGACGGTGCTGGCCCATGAGCTGGCGCACCTGAACAGCCAACAATCTGAAGAGACGGCGCGCGGCGGCCTCGCTCCTTGGCAGCAGCGCATTGTCACAGACTACATTGAAGAGCATCTCGCCGAGCGTATCTCGCTGAACACGCTTGCAGGTCTGGTGAACCTGAGCCCGCACTATTTCTGCAGGGCATTCAAGCACTCGCTCGGCGTTCCGCCGCACCGCTACCACAACAGCCGCCGCATCGAGCGTGCCAAGAGGCTGCTGGCCGCGCATTCGCTGACCGTGACAGAGGTCGGTTTCCAATTGGGCTTCGCCGATACGAGCTCGTTCGGTGCCGCGTTTCGGAAGGCCACCGGGCTCACCCCGACCGCCTATCATCGGAGCGTTTCGTGAGGAGATTGCCGCCAGTAGCGGGTTGATACCCTATCGCACCACTGCCGTCGGCTGGTTCCCACTTGCATGCCAGAGGAGCTTCCAATGAGCGAATGGTCAGACTCCTACGTATCGCGGGTGCTGCTTCGGACGCGGGCGCATCCCGTTGGCGCAATTGCTCGACGTTGGCGCCGACTGACGACGTCGCTGGTCGACCCTTACCGGCCTGAGTTGCACTACATGCGCGGTCCCGGTCCGAAGTGGCGAGAAGCCAACGCGCGTCACGCCGAATGCTAGACCGCGCTTCATGCTGGCACTCGGCAGACGCCGGCACTTGCTGCGACCCGCCAGCGTCGCCGGCGAAGATGTGCGGCTGATGGCGGCTCGCCTGGACGCGCTCGTTAATTCCTTCACACGGGAGAGGCCGTAGGTTCAATTCCTACAGCGCCCACCCATTCAGATCGGCGATTTCGCTTGCTGTCCAAGCGGCTGCCACAGCCCTGCCCCGCAGTTCGAATCAGCTGCGCCCGCGCGGATGACGCTCGCGTATAATTGGCGCACGGCGCTTGTCGCCAGTTTTCCAAGATGTGTTGCCAAACTCCAGATCGTCGAGTCCCAGGCTTTCGTCTCCGAGTCGAACGGGAGAAGCAGACATGGTCGCGCCGCAGGGCCAATTCGTCTGGTACGAGTTGATGACGACCGATGTGGAGGCCGCGAAAGCCTTCTACGCGAAGGTGATGGGCTGGGACACAACGGACGCGTCGATGCCCGGGATGGCCTATACCCTCTTTACGATTGGCGGGGATCGCGTCGGCGGGGTCATGAACCTTCCGGACGACGCGAGACGAATGGGCGCGGAGCCGCGTTGGATCGGATATGTCGGCGTCGACGACGTGGACGCCGCCGCCGACCGGATCACGCGGATTGGCGGAAGCTTGCAGGTCCCACCGACCGACATTCCCAATGTCAGCCGCTTCGCGATCTTTGCCGATCCACAAACGGCGATGCTCGGAACACTGAAATGGTCCGGACCGCATCACTGGCGGGCCGCGGACATCAGCGCGCGGGGCCGCGTCGGCTGGCACGAACTGGTCGCGAAGGACCAGGAAAAAGCCTTCCCCTTCTACGCCGACATCTTCGGCTGGCAAAAGGGCGAGGCCGACGTCGGCGCTCCGGGCACGTACCAGCTGTTCTCCGCCGGAGACATCACGATCGGCGGCATGCTGACCATGCCTTCAACAATGCAATTTCCGTTTTGGCGCTTTTACTTCAACACCGACGACATCGACGCGGCGGTCAAGCGTGTGACGGCCGCCGGCGGCTTGATCGTCGACGGCCCGCTCGAGTTGCCGGTCGGCACAGGGATCGTCCAATGCTCGGATCCTCAAGGCGCGGCATTCGCGCTGGAGGGCCGGCGGCGCCCCCGCCCTCCCGGTTATTTCGCGCGCGCCGTGCCGCGCGAGGATCCGGACAAGAGCGGCAAGCGATGAACAAGGGCAACGCCCTAGTGTCGTGGTTCAGAAATTCGCAACATTCTCGCTGCGAGTCCTCCATGCGAATTTCTGAACCAAACGACACTAGAACTATAGATTTGCTAGTGTCCTTCGAATCCGAAGTTCGCTCCCGAGGGTGCGGCGAAGTAGGGCGAACTTCGGATTCGGGACACTAGCCCCCCGGGTCAGTCGTCCGCAAAGCTTGACGGCGCCCCGCGACCGATCACGAATTGCCCGACCGGGCCTTCGACGTGCAATTCGATCCCGGTCATTCTGGCGAACAGATCGACGTTCACGCTTCCGATCGCGCATCCGCCGAGCCCCATGTCCGTCGCCATCAGGTAGAACGTTTGAAGCAACACGCCGACGTTCTTGAGAATGAGCGCATAGGCGATTGAGCTGTACTTCCACGAAATGCGGCCGAACCGCGCGGCAATGAGGATCACGATCTGCGGCGCGGCGGACGCGCCCATGGAAAGCTGGGCTCCCGTGAGCAGCGCTTCGAGGTCGTGGAGAGCGGCGCCGATCGACACCAGCGCGTGTCCGTCGGCATCGTAGTGATAGACTCCCCGCTCGAGTCCGTCGCAGCGATGAATCGCCAGATAGAGCTCGAGCTCGTGGCTCGCGCCCGCGGATGGATACGGCCTCACAGCGTAGTCGACGACCGGATCGCCGGCGGCTGCGGGCCCGCTCTTCCATCGCGACAGCACGCGCGCGGCGCCGTCGAGAAACCGCGCCAGCTCGGCGAGGGTGATCGGTCTCGCGTCATCGAAGTCGCGGGTCGAATGACGGTTGCGCAGGAGTGCTGCAAACGGCGAGATGTCCCTCGAATCCCCGCCCGAGACCGAACTCAACTCGATCTTGTTGCCGGGCCAGCACGGACGCACGGCCGGCAGCGCCGGGATGGTCCCGGCGTAAGGATAAACTCCGCCCAACGGATTGGCATGGCGGCCTTCCGTGCTGCGCGCATGGAACAGAAGATCGTGGAAGTCCCAGAGAACGAGGTTGTCGTCACCCTCGCTCCGTCGAGCGGCATCGTCGCCGGCCGTTTCGATCTTGAAAAGCATCCGGCAATCCAGCAGCAAGGCGAGCAGCTCGTCGCCTGACAATCCGGCCTGCCGCCGGAGCGCGTTGACCTGCCGAGGCGTGGACAGCAGCGCCAGCAGGCCCGCAATCCTTGGATTGCAGATCCTGAACAGCGCAGGAGCAAGCGGCGATTCCAACACCATGTCGTTACCGCGTCGGCGCGTGTAGGCGAACCTCGACAGGACGAGGACGTCGGACGCGCGCAGTCGCGGTGTTCGCGGCCAATATTCCGGAACCTGGGGCTCGATGACGACCTGCTCCTCCCGCTTGCGCGCGTGCCCGAGCCGGTACTCCAGCAGGCCGCATCTGGCCAGGCGGCGAACCAAGAGATCGATCTCTCTGGCGACGTTTCGGCGCGCGGAGGTGAACGAGGCGAGCGGCAGGCCTTTGTGCAGATCCTGCGCGAGACGTGCGGCCTCCGGGCTGAAGGCTCCCAGACCGACCGAATGACCGCCGAAGCGCGCGACGATCCGTCCGTCCAACTCGGCTTCGAGGATGATGTGGTCGCCGACGCGGGCTGAAAGGTTTGCCGGCGCTGCCTGTCGCTTGCTCCTCGGTGCAGGAGTGCGCAAGCGGGGCGGCTCAGGTGTGAGGAAGGAACGGCGTGAGCTCGCTCTCTGGAAGCGGCTTGTCGAGCCATCCGAGCTTGACCGGAACGTCGTAGAGACGGCCGCTGGCGAAGCGCCGATAGAAGTGCCGCAGGCCCGGAACGATCACACGCGCGACCGGGACGCCGATGTCGGGCCGCGTCTGGTCGAGAACGAGGAAATCGAGACCTTGTCGCACCGCTGCGTCCACGCTGGCGTTGACCTGCTGGCGCGTATCGTCAAGCGGACCGAAGCTCACCGCCGACCCCGGCTGGACCGTGGCGTGGCCGCTCGGCATCAGGAACGGATAGTTCTCCAGCCGCAATGGCGTAGAACCGTCGAGGGTCGACTTCTCTCCGGTTCCACCGCCCATGAGACCGATCGATAGGAACTGGTTCAGCTCCGTCAGCGCCCGCAGCAGCGCGATGCGGGTGTCGAAGTGCGCACCCGAACCGAATTCAATGTTTTCCTGCCCGTTCTGAATCCAGTGCGCTATCGCCACGAAGGCCGGAATTCCAAGGTCGTTGGTGATATCGAGCACCCATAGCCGGTGTCCGGTATCGGCAAGCTGCGATTTCAGATCACGGATATAGGTGTCGTTGAACGGATCGAGATCGACCTCAGGCCGCCGCAGGCGGTTGTACCACCAGACTGCGTATGAATCCCGCTCCACCAGCTCGAGAAAACCCTGGACGATGGCTTCCTCGAGCGTGTTGCCGGCCGCGCAGCCGTTGGAATCCGCGCTGATCTGATCCGGCCCTCTGAAGAAGAAATACATCTGGCCCGTGGGCAGATGCCTGAAGCACTTGTCGCGCAGCGACCAGGCCGGCGACCATTCGATCTCGGCCGATCGGTCGAACGGCCCCGGCATCTGCAGAGGCTCCGACTCGAGCGGCGCCGCGGCCTGCTCTCGGAATTGCGCATCGCTGTAGAGCATGACGTCATTGGGATTGATGGCATCGCCCGGACTGAAATCGGTGAACCGCCGCGTCAGCCGGATTTCGTCGCCCTGGAAGATGCCCGAATAGCGCTCGATGGCCTCCATGAGCGCGCTCGCTTCGCCTTGCTCGGCCGTGCTGCCCTTGCCGAAACTACCGCCGCTCAACCCTGCCCTGAGCTCGTCGACGCTTCTTGCCGGCGCCGAAAAATTGTGTGCCGCATAGTAATTGGTGTTCATGGGCACGTCGGCTTGGATCCGGTCGAGCCGGGACACGACGCCGGTGAGCGGACTCACGTATTTTCGAAAACGCTCGACCGTCGAACGCGACGAAACCGTGCGGTACCCCCCACTGGTCATGACCAGCTTGGCACCCTCCCCGAGCACGACCGGCGAGGGCGCTCGATTCCAGTCACGCAGCGCCTTGCGGCCGCAGATCTGACATTGCGGGCGAGCCGCCACATGGTGTCTCTGGATGGCCGAGCCCGTCAGGTCGAGGCTGATGACGTGGTCCTTGAGGTCCGTGCGGAAATCCGTGGCGATCGCCTTTGCGATCTCGAGTGCGGCAAGTTGCACCCCGCTCTGACCGAGGACGGACCGGGCGAGCTGTGAAACGGCGACGCCGCGCGCCTGCGCGCGGCCGAGGAAGCCCCTGACCTCCCGGTTGCGTATCATGCGATCGAAAAGACAGTTCCAGCAGGCGGTCTTTCCGGGACTGAACACCGGCCCGACCAGGGGAAAAATGCCTGAGGCTTGAACCAGCACCCAGCGGGTGCGGTCCGCCATGCGCTGCCGGTTCAATTCGGCCAATCGTCGTTCGAGGTAGTCGCTGACCAATGTGACGGTGAGGTCGGCCGGGCCTTTCACCACGCGAACGCCGAGCTTGCTCATCGCACTGCCGAGCTCCTTTGCGCCCGGTGCGTTGATCGATTCGATACGCACCCGGCACTTTTGGAGATTTTCCTCGGCGGTCGCGGGCGGCAGACCAAGGCTCGCCCAGTACGCCGCAACAACTCCAGCCGATTGGGGCGATTTTGGAAGAATGTAACGGCGGTCGAGCAGCCGGCGCAGCGCCTCATGGATCTTGTCGGTTGGAAAGCCTTGTCGCTCCAGTTCGCGGACGAGCTGCCGGACGCTCGGTCCACCCTTTCCTACCGCGGAGGCGAGCGCACAGTAGAGCTCGCCGTGCAGAAAAAACTTGCGGTCCTCGGAATAGAGGCACACGACGTCCGGCGGCAGCACATAGACCGTGAAGTTCGGCGCGAACTGCGGGACCTGGTCCGGCGCGAACCCTTCACGCCCGCGTTTCGCGCGGCGAAGACGTCCACCTTTGTCTTTGCCGCTGCGCGTGCGGATCGCCATTTCCAAACAGGTGTCCTCCGGATGGCGTGAGCGCCGTCCCGCCCGCCGCGGACCGTCATTCGGTGGTCCGCGGACCCATCACGACAGCGCCATGACAGGCTCGAGCTGCCTCGAATCCCGTCATGGCGACAGCGTCGCTCAACGTAATCAGGCCCTGGTTGAACCTAGAGCGCGTCCCGATTAGAAGGAATCGGGACGCGCTCTAGGGTCTTTGATTGCGCATGTCCTTTTCGGAAAACCGGTGTCCACTTTTCCGGGACATGCTCTAGCAAACCCAGGTGCATCGTCCCCAGGAAACACAGCAGCTGCAGCTGCAACCTCCGCAGCCCCAGACGCCCCAGCCCACGCCGCATCGCCGGCAGCCTGCGCATCCGCATCGACCGCATCGTGCCACCGCGCATCCGCCGCAGCGGCCGCAACGCCCGATGCCGCCGCAGCGCCCGCCGCAGCCACCGCAACGCGCGGCCAGCACAAGGTTGTCCTGGAGCGCTTTGTCGGCTTCTCGGTCGAAAACGTAGAAAGTTGCCAAGCTGACATCGGCGATTTCTTCCTCGCCGAGGATGACTTCGTGGCTCGGAGCTTGGTCTTGCGACGGCACGACGGCCGCGGAGCCCAGAGTCAGAGGTGTTGCGGATGCACCGCCCAGCACCAACGTGGCGCCTGCGGCGCCCATCAGCGGCAATGCCGCCTTCTGACGCGATCGCTTCGAAGCTTGTTTTGTTTGCGCCACAGCGGAAGCCTCCCTGGCTGCGACTGAACGCTCCCCTGCCCACTGTCGACAATTTACGGAACAAGCAATCAGTTCCCAAATGACTTTTTTTTCATGATTACTTTCCTGCAGACCGGCACGAGGTGCCCGCCGACGCAACCAGCCCTGCGCGGACAAAGCCCGCATCGCATCCACACTCCGGCCGCACGAGCCAAGCCCCACGCGCGGCCGAACGCTGACGGCCGGGCGGGCCGTGGAGAACCCATGGAGCAGCACTCGCGGACCAGCCAAGCCATTGATATTGTTAACGACTTTATTCCCTTCACACGACGTCATGGAGGGTTTCCCCTTGGTCCAACTTCACGTGGAGATGGGCGTCCTTACGATGAGCGTAGCCAGCGTAGGAGGGCGACGTGCGTTCGGGGCACTTGGTGTTGCTGGTGATGGTGCACACGCTTGTCGTGGTTGGGTTGGTGACGTCGCTGTTGCTGGGGTGACACGTTCATGCCCCGCATCACCCACGAGTGCTGGCGGACCGTCGATGCCCTGCTAGCTGCGGCGGATCGCGCGCCGAACGCGGACGAGAAGCGGCGGCTCTTCAACCAAGCTGAGGACGTACTTCGGATTGCGGTTGCCCGGCCGGACGAACGCGCGCGTGTGCTTGTGCAGCGAGCAATCTCCGGCGGCGACGAGGTGTGCTGAAAGCCACGCCACCCGGGTGGTGTCCCGCTGTTCGAAACCGACCGCTTCCATTCGGAATGGCAGTGCGTTCGTACAGTCGGGAGGCGACCATGTACCGGCATATTCTCATTCCAACGGACGGGTCCGAATTGGCGGAGCATGGCGTGACGCATGGATTGTCGCTGGCGAAATCCATAGGAGCCAAGGTAACCGTGATTATCGTCGAAGAACCATTCAACTGGCACTCTGCGGAGTACGGGGGAATTGGGGAAATTGCCAGACATGCCGAGCAAATGAAGAAACACGTTGCGAGCGAGTTGAATCGCGTGGCCAATGCGGCTCAGAAAGCCGGCGTGTCCTGCGATACGATCCAGGTGGAAGACGCGCAACCCTATCGAGGCATCATTGCAACAGCCGCGGACCGCGGCTGCGATCTCATCGTCATGGCATCGCACGGACGCAGCGGATTATCCGCAGTCGTACTCGGCAGTGTCACAAACAAGGTGCCGGCGCACACAAAAATTCCGGTGTTGGTGTGTCGCTGAGACAACGTCGCGCAGCGGCTTGTTGGTCGTATCGGGGCGGATACAGAGGAGTGTATGGCCATCGGGCGGTGCTCTGACGACGACTTCGGTTGCTCCTCGGAAGCGGTGATGCGGGCATCACCGTGTCATACGACGAAGATCGACGCCACCAACGCAATCACAACAAGGGTGTGAGCGGCCAGCAGCAGAGACATCGTTCGCCAACTCATGTTGCTCTCCCGCGCTGGGCACCATCGTAGGAATGCTGTCGGCTCGACATGAAGTTGGACCAAAGGGAAACATCCGGCCGATGCCCTCACTTCTGCGGTTCGGCGGATGCGGACTTGGCGCCGGAACAATCGTGCGATCGGAGGACGGCGTCCAAACGATGCCGCGATCGTGAGGCGATTGAGGAAGGCCAAGTTGCGCATGTGATGCATACGCGCCCAGGGCCCGCTCCGGATTGCAGACACCTCAAGCGAGCGTTCGTGGATACCACATCTCATTCGATCGCTCGGCCTTGCTGCGCGTGAGGAATAGATACTCAAGTATGACGTCTCCCTCCTCTCCCGACAGTGAAACTGTACTCACGTGCGATGGAATTGCCGACATCTTTCGCTTCAAATGCACGCTGGGACCGACACGACTACCCCTGTTGTCGCCGAGGGGGGGCGAGAGGAGGTCACCATGAAACGCATATGGTTGGTGTCACTGTCAGGCGCGCTCGTCACCCTAACCATGGCCTTGGCCGTGGACGATGCATCGGCGGCTTATCGAGCCGGAGTCTATCGCGGCGGCGTCGCACGCGGCGCCTATTACCGCCCCGGTCTGCATCGCGCTGGCATCTATCGTGGGGGAGTCTACGGCACGCGGTACGGGTATCGCCCCGGCTTGCGCGCGGCTGCCGCCGGCTTGGCGGTCGGCGCGGCGTCAACGGCCGCTTATTACGGCGACGGCAGCTATTACAACAGCGGCTACTATAACGACGACGGCAGCTACGCCAGTGGCCGTTACCGCGATACGGCCTACGCCAACTCGGCTGGCGACCGCACCTATTACAACACGGCCGACCGCGCGTATGACACCGGCGCCTTTGCCGGCGGTGTCTATCGTCCTGCCGGCGTCGTCGGCTACGGCGCACGCAACGACTCAGGCTACGGCTACTACCCGACGCGCGCGATCGTCTCGCGCAGCTTCGTTCCCGCGTACTCGTACTATGGTCCGATGTGCAATCCGCAGGTCGACAGCGGCTGTCAGTGATCGGCCGGCAATCGGTTGATCCTGTAAAGCCGATGAAGTCTGGACGTGATGTGCCGAGACGCGCGCGGCGTACGCTCGCCGCGCGCAAATCACCAAGACGCAAAGTCTTGAAACCGGTGCACGCAAGGAGGAAAGCATGATCAGGTTGATCGCAATCGCCGGCCTGACCGTCGCCATCGCAACATCGGCGCAGGCATTAACGCCCGCACCGATGCCTCAGACGGACGACGCGATCACGCAGGTCCGTCTCGCCTGCGGCCCGGGCCGGACCAGGGTCAACGGTGTGTGCGTTGCGCGAACCACCATCCGCCACACCCGCCGCCAGGCTCGCAGGTGCGCGCGATGGAACGGAGGCGTTTGCACCGTCTGGTTCTGAGCGCCACACGCATCTGCTGGACAGGGCAGGCCCGGGACGCGGGCATCGGGCCGGGAGCCCTTTCCAACCGAAGCGGACATGTCGCGAGCCTGATGCCGCGACACTGTCGTCCCGGTCTCTACCAATCGACGTCGCCGCGCGTGAGACGTCGCTGAACAGGAGAGTTCAATGAGCATCATCTGGACCATCATTATCGGGTTCATCGCGGGCATTGTCGCGAAGCTGATCACGCCGGGCGAGAACGAGCCGTCCGGCTTCGTGCTGACGACCATTCTTGGCGTCGTCGGCGCCTTCGTGGCGACTTTCCTCGGGCAGACGCTCGGCTGGTATCATGCCGGCGAAGGCGCGGGTTTTATCGGCGCAACCGTGGGAGCCGTTATCGTGCTGCTGATCTGGGGCGCCGTCACGCGAGGGCGGACCCCAAGCCGAGTCTGAGTTTCCGACCCAGGCAGTCCCAACCAGATCGCGCAACCTTTCGCGGTCGTGCGCCACCTGCCGCATAACCGCGAAATCGCGCTGCGTGACGCGGCTTCGTGGTGCGGCCGATGCAGGGAGGGTACCACCGCCCGTCGCGTTGCAGCCATTAAGATTACGTCTTAACCGATTGGTGGATTGTGCGTTGGTGGTGCGGCACGCCATGCCTAGTATGCGTCCACATTTCCAATTGGTGGGCTTGCCATGACGAGTAAAGTGTCTGCGGTTTTCATCATGTCTGTCGGCGTGGCGCTGGTCCTTGTGTCCTGCGAGACATTCGCCGGCTCAGCAACAGCTCCCGCTTCTGCTTCGACGCACACGCCGTTCGTTCGGCCGCTCACGCGACCGCATGATCGCCATTTCGGACGCAATGCAGCTCCTTTCCGGCCGTTTGTCGGAACCCCGTTTTGGGGACCCTGGTATGGCCAACGCGACTTCGAGTTCGCCCAACCGGTGTCGGGCGATAGAAACTACAATTTCACCTACAAGTTCGATGTTCCTTGGGACTGGGCGCACAGATATCCGCCCAGCTTCTTTGAGAGCCCAGCGACAGCGCCGGCGCCTCCTGCTCCGGTCATCTATAGTACCGGCTGCCCCGCGCAGACCGTAACGGTTCCTGGGGCCAACGGCAGTCAGCAAACCGTGTCCATCGTCCGCTGCTGAGAGGCAGGTCGACGCGGCCGCAATCACGCTCGCGATCTCGTGTGTCGATGGGCTGCCCCGCCGCCAGGGTCCCCGTCTTTCGCACATGCCCCTCCCCGTGATCCCACACGGGAGCTCCTCCTAGAGTCAGCGGCGGAGCGCATGAGCAATGTACACGAAATCAGGTTTTCCGTCCGACCTGAGCCGGCTCGTCCGCGCACAAATTACAAAGAAGAGTTAATGCCGGCGCGGAGAGTTCCCGAGGCGTGCGCGACGTCGCAAACCGTGTCTATCGTTCGCCGTGGAGAGGCAGGTCGCGCGATCATGCTCGCGGTGCCGCGCCGTTGAAGGCAACGCGCGCGAGTGCGGAGTCAGGGCATGCGGTCCGAAACTCTGGGGAACTCCAACCCGACCTTTCGACCTGCTCTCAAGTTTCGGAAAAAAAAGAAGCCTCGCACGTCCCTCAGCCATAAAGAATCCGCGGCAGCCACAGCGCGAGCGACGGGAACAGAAGCAACAGCCCGATCAACACGAACGGCGCGACCAGAAACGGAACGATCCCCCGATAGATCGTCGTCGTCTTGAGGTCGGGTGCCTGCGCCTGCACGACGAACAGGTTCATTCCCACCGGCGGGTGAATGAGCCCCAGCTCGACCACGATGACGACGATGATCGCAAACCATGCCGCGTCGTAGCCGAACGATGTCACGAGCGGCAGGAACACCGGCACGGTGATCAGGATCATGCCGATGGCTTCAAGGAAGCATCCCAGCACGATATAGGCCGCGATGATGAGAAGCATGACGGCTGGACCTGACAGGGCAAGCGCCCGCGCGGATTGAACCAACAGGTCCGGAAGCTGTGTCTGCACGATGAAATACGCGAAGATATTGGCGCCGATGACGATCAGGAACAGCATGCAGCTCGTCACCACGGCGGCTTCGACCGCCTTCTTGATCTCGGCCCAGCGCAGCTCGCGTCCGATCAAGCCGAGGAGCACCGCGCCGAGCGCGCCCACCGACGCAGCCTCGGTCGGGCTGAAGATACCGGCGTAGATTCCACCGATCGACACAACAAACAGGGTGAGGAACTGCCACGGCCCGCGCAGCGCCGCGAAGCGGTCGCGCCACGCTGCCGCCTCGCCCGCCGGCGCCGCGGACCGGCTGTGAGCTGCGACCACAAGCGCCACACCGATATAGAGCAAGGTCAGGAGCACGCCGGGGATCAGCCCCGCCGCAAACAGCTTGGGGACCGATTGCTGGGCGATGGCGCCGTAGATCACCAGAATGATCGAGGGCGGAAACAGGATGCCCAGCGTGCCGCCGGCGGCGATCGCGCCGGTCGCAATCGAGTCGGAATAGCCGGCCTTGCGCATTTCCCGCAGCGAGATCGGCGTCATTGTCGCCGCCGTCGCGATCGAGGAGCCGCACACCGCGCCGAAACAGGCGGACGCGCCGATGGTCGCCACCGCCAGTCCGCCGCGCAGGCCCGACATCATCACGCGCGCAGCCTTGAACAGGTCGGCCGACAGCCCCGAGCTCGCTGCGACACCGCCCGTCAGGATGAACAGCGGAACCACGGACAGCGTATAGAGCGAGGCGATATCGAACGGCGTCTGGCCGAGCGTGGCAAAGGCGCTGCTCCAGCTCGACAGCGCGGCATTGCCGACGAATCCCACCACCGCCAACGCCACCCAGACCGGCAGCCGCAACAGGAGCAGCACGAACAACGCCGCCACGCCGCAGAGGCCGATCAATGGCGGGCTCACGGCGCCTCGCTCCGACCGTGCTGCGCCAGCGCAGACTGAACGCTGACCACTGCGGCGAGCATCACGCCGATCATCCCGACGAGGACGACGGCCCAGATCGCGGCGATCGGCAGGCCAAGCTCGATCTTGCGGTCGCCATACTCCAGCGCCTGCCGCGCCGGCGTGATGAACGCGAGCGCGATGGCGATAAGCATGACGGCGACGACGAGGTCGCCGATCGCGCCGAGCACGCGGACGATACGGTGCGGCACGATATGGTCGATCAGGTCGATGGCGATGGTCTGCCGGCGCAGCAGCATCGCCGGAATTCCATTGAAGACCACGACCGGCAACAGGCTCTCGACCAAGTCGTAGGCGCCGACGATCGGCCGGTTGAACAGATATTTCAGGGCGACGTCAGCGACCGTCACCAGAGCCATGGTCGTGAGCGCGAGCATGGCCACGGCGAGCTGCGTTCGTGCGAGGGCGCTGATGACTCTCATTCGAGTCCGCAAGGCCTAGTGGCGGTAAGCGTCGAGAAAGGCCTGCGCCGGCTTGCCGTTCTTCTCGAGCGCATCGGTCGAGTCCTTGAGCAAAGGCTGCAAGGTCGTCCTCATGGCCTCGACCTGATCGGCCGGCAGCGCCCTGAGCGCCGAACGGTTCGCCGCCATGTAGTCGCGGCCATGCTGCTCGGCGGCGTCCCAGGCACGGCCCAGCGCCGCGGCGGCGGCCGGGCCGGTGGTCTCGTCCATGATGGCGCGCAGATCCGGCGGCAGCGCATCGTAGCGCGCCGTATTCATGACAAAGCCCAATGTGCCGATCATGAATCCCGGACCGGCGACATGATGCGCGATCGGGCCGAGGCCGAAACTTTCCGCCGCCTCGAAATTGAACAAGGCGCCATCGATGACGCCCTTGCTCATGCCGTCGGCGATCTCGCCGGGCGGCACCTGCAACGGAACGGCGCCGAGCAGACGCAGCACCTTGGCATGCTGCTCGCCCTGGAACCGCAGCTTGAGGCCCTTGAGATCGGCAAGGCTCGCGATCTCGCGGCGGGCGGTGAAGAAACTGATGGTCGGCGTGACGCCGATCCACAGCATGCGGACGCCTTCATATTCGCGGGCGAGATATTTCGGCGCGAGCTCGGTCAGCCGCTGCGACGTGAGAGCGCTGGAAGTGCCCTCCTTCGGCCAGACGAAGGGCAGGCTCGCAAGCTCGGTCATCGGATAGCGGCCGGGGGTCGCGCCGGTGAGCCCCACCGCCATGTCGGCCTGCCCGCTGCGCGCGAGATCGTATTGTCGTTGTACGGGCCCGAGCTGGGCCGCGGGAAAAATCCGGATCGCCAGCCGGCCGCCGGAGCGCTGCGCGACGTCCGCCGCCCAGGCTTCGAGGAATTTGTGCACGGTATGGCTGGGCGGCACATAGTGCGACAGCTTCAGCTCGATCGTGTCAGCCACCGCAGCGCCGGCCGACAGCGCGGTTGCAGTCACGACGAATGCCAACAGAGCTCCGAGTCTCGTACTGCCCATGCCTGGTCCCTCCGAGGATCAAGGATTGATTGGTTGAATCGCCGGCGCGGGAGCGGCACCCGTCAGGCGCGCGAGCAGGCCGTCGCAGTCGTCCGGGACTGCATCGCCGCGCCAGCCGACATGCTGATCGGGGCGGATCAGCGCAAAGCGGGCGCCGTATCGCTCGCGCAGCCGCGCGTCGCGCGGCGCCAGGAGCTTGAGCGGAATGTCTCGATGCTCTGCCGCGGCACGGAGCCTGTGGGCGGCCGCAGCGTCGCCGTCGGCCGCCAACAAGGTGAATCCCGGACCGAAATGATCGTAAAGCGAGGAGCCGTCATCGAGCCACAGATGCGGCGCGAGGCAGCCCGGATGAGCGGACGGCACATAGAGCATGAAATGCTCGGGCGGCGGCTCGCTGCCGTCACTGACCACGATCGGCGAGTTCGCATAGCGCAGGCCAAGAACCACGCCGAGCGTCCTGAACTCACGGATCTTGACCGCCTGGATGATGTCGGCGACCTCGCGACGCGTGGCATCGCCGCTTACGCTGTTCTCCTCGAGCGCAGGGCGCACCAGCTCGTTCGACACCGCGCTGTAATTGTGCACGGCTTCCGCGATGGTGCGTTCGTGCACCGGGCGGCGCTCGGCCTCGTAGGATGCGAGCAGGTCGTCTCCGCCCCACCCCGCCAGGCGGGCGGCGAGCTTCCAGCCGAGATCGACGGCATCGCCGATGCCCATGTTCATGCCGAAGCCGCCGAACGGCGGGTGCAAATGACAGGCGTCGCCGGCGAGAAACACGCGGCCGCGCGAATAGCGGTCGGCGACCAGCCGGTGCGCGACCCAGTGGTCGATGCCGACGATGTCGATCTCCAGATCGTGCAGACCGGAGCCGCGGCGGATCAGGTCAGCCGCATCGGTCGCCGACGGATCGACGTCGCGCTTGGTCGCCATGAAGAACCACAGGCCGGCCTCGTCCATCGGCCCGAGGATGGACGGCACGTCGTCGTTGATCATCCAATACATGATGGCCGGCTCATGCACGTTGAGCGTGGCCAGATCCGGCGCGCGGAAAATGATGCTGCAGTTGCGCGAAAAGGCGCCGTCGCCGGTCATGGTGGCGCCGATCGCCTCGCGGACCGCGCTGCGCGCGCCGTCGGCGCCGACCAGAAACGTGCTGGTGACGACGACGGTGCGGCCGTCGCGATGATCCTTGAGCGTCGACACGACCGCATCGGGGGTCTGCGCAAAGGACACAAATTCGGTCTCGAAGCAGACGTGCACGCCCGGAAGCGACTGCGCCCGCGCGCGCAACACCTCCTCCAGCACGTATTGCGGCACCCACTGCGCTTCCTCGGAATAAAGGTTGTTCCGGGCACGGCTGCCGTTCAGCGCGTTCTCGAAGCGGGTGAGACAATAGCCGTTCATTCGCGTCGCAAACACGATGGTGCTGGGCCGGTCCGGAGAGATCGGCGAGGCCTTGCGCAGGGCGTCAGCGATGCCCCAGCGGCGCAGGTGCTCGCGCGTGCGCACATTCGTGGTCTTGGCGCGCGGGCTGTAGCCGACCCGGTCGTTGCGCTCGACGACGACGCAGCGCACGCCGCGCAGGCCGAGCTCGATCGCGGCCGCAAGCCCGACCGGACCGGCGCCGACGATCACGACGTCGGTCGATCCGTCGGTCAATCGGCTGCCCTGCTGCATCGGGCCGGCCCCAGTCCGCTACGGTGTCGGCAGGCCGATATTCGGGATCGGATCAGGCAGGTAGGTCCCCGCGCGGACAGCTTGCTGCAGCGTCTTGAATTCCGTCCCGGACTGAAAGGCGTCGTAGACGCGCGCCGGATCGAAGAATGTCCCGATCGGATTGGCGGCGAAGTCCGGCGACGTGCGCATCCAGTCGCTGGATTGCTTCCAGTCGGAGAAATTGTCGCTCTGCAATTCGACGTAATTGCCTTCCGGGTCCTTGTAATACAGCGAGATGGTCAATCCGTGATCGAGGCAGAAGGCCGGCTCGACGCCCGCCTTTCGCATCCGATCGAACGACGACATCAGGTCGGCGAAGGTTTCGTATTCGAAGGCCATGTGGTGCACGCCGTTATGGCGCACCTTGTCGGCATCGTCGGCGAGACCGGGCACGGCCAGGAAAGCGACACGGTGATTGGCCGCGTCGTTCGTCATCCAGCACGCCGCACCGTCCCTGAACTGGACCTGCGCACCGACGACGAGCGTGTACCACGCGATCATCTGGTCGAGCCGGCTGGTCTTGATGGTGACGTGATGAAGGGTCGGCCTGATGGTCGCCACGCTGTCCTCCCGGTGACTGGCGGGTGTTGTTGGTGTTGCCGCCGGCGGCTTTTTTCTTATCCGCCCCTGTGATAGCCGTAAGATGGCATTCCTGCACGTGTGATAGAATTCGGCTATCTGAGGCTCTCGATGAAGCTGCATCAATTGCGGGCCGTGGTCGCGGTCGCGGAGCACGGCAGTCTCCGGGCCGCGGCGCGCAGCCTCGAGACGGCTCAGCCGACGCTGACCCGCAGCCTGTCGGAGCTGGAGCGTGAGCTCGGCGCGCCGCTGTTCGAGCGGCGCTCGCGCGGCATGGTGGCGACCACGCTCGGGCGCGCGTTCGTCGGCCGGGCCGTCGCCATCCTCAACGACATCCGCCGCGCCCGCGACGAGTTCGAGCAACTGCGCGGCAGTGCCGGCGGAAGCCTCACGATCGGCCTATCGATCGCCGCCCATTTCGCACTGCTGCCGAAAGCGCTGCAGCCGTTCCGCCGGCAGTTTCCGAACATCCACCTGCACGTCATCGAGGGCTTCTATCCGACCCTGGAGCACGGACTCCAGGATGGCAGCGTCGACTTCTCGATCGGCCCGGACCCCGGGCTGCGCCTGCCCACGATCCTGCACAAGGAGACGCTGCTCACGCAGCGACGCGTCGTGATCTGCCGGAACAAGCATCCGCTTCTGCACGCAAAGTCGCTCCGCGATCTGGTCGACGCGGAATGGATCTCGACCTCGATCACGCCGAAGGCCGAGAACGAGATCGGCGACCTGTTCCGGCGCCATGGCCTGCCTGCGCCGAAGCTCGCCTTGCAAAGCCAATCGGCGTTGACCTTGCTGACCTGTCTCGCCAACTCCGATCTGCTCGCCATGGCGCCGACCCAATGGCTGGACTCGGCGCTCGCCAATCGCATCGTCACCACGATCAACGTCAAGGAGGAGCTCGCCGCGCCGCCGCTGATCGTGGTCACACGATCGGACGTACCGCTGGTTCCGGCCGCCGATCATCTTCTCACGTTGCTCAAGCGCGCTGCGGGACACGCACCGTCAGCTCGGCCGACGCGAATATCTGATTATTGAGAGTCACTGGTCAGGAGCTTGAATCACTGTTCGGCAGCTGGGCTCAACATGCCCGGCCAAGAAACGCTTGGTGGCGATGCACCCGAAAGCGGACTTTGTAATGCTCACATCGAGTTTTGCAGAGCCTGATCCGAAGCGGACCACCCCTAGCGCTACGCGTCGTGATGGTTATCTGGGCGGTTCAACGCATTTTTTTTGCCATGTGAGGAGAGGAAGGTTTCCAATGCCGCCAATCGTAAGAGTCTCCATTATTCGATGCGCGCCGGACAAGTTTGCCGAACTGCAGCAAATGATGGTCGAGGCCGAGAAGGTGCTTCGCCCCGGCATCGAGGCGATGCGCGGGTTTCTTGGATTCTATGCTGGCGCAGACGAGACGACCTCGTCACTCACGAATGTCAGTCTTTGGGTCGATTTGGATGCGGCGAAGCAGCTGGATCGATATCAGCCGATGCTCGATTTGGGCAAAGAATTTGTCGCCAAGGGAGCAGCGTTCGAGCGGCCGGTCATGAACTACATGACGCTTTGGCAGCTGCAATCTGTGCCAAAAAAATGAGGTTTGTTGCGATTTCTCTTGTTGGCCCACAGGCGAAGTCATGCGATGTCCGCTTTTGCGCCGCTGTTGGCGAGAAGCAGACATCAGGTGCGCTGCTCCCAGCGACCGACTTTATGAGTACGCACCCTGGCTAGAGCCCGATCCGTTTGCGCTGCTCCGTTCCGGAAATGCTTTCGATATTCTGGTCCAGGCTGATCCGTTCCACGACGTAGCCGACATCCCGCCCGTAGAAGAAGTTGGTGATGTTCGGCATCGGGATCACCAGCACACGCCCGACATGCGCGAACAGGGCTGCCTCGATGCGCTCCTTCACCGCGGTGAAGCTGAGCGGATTGTTGCCGTCAATTCCATGCGTATCACGCACGGCAATGCAGACCTGCCCGACCCGCGCGAGGCCTTCTTCGATCAGCGCCTTGTGCCCGTCGTGAAACGGCTGCCAGCGGCCGACGAACAATGCCGTCGGCTTCTTCGGGTCGAACGCCGGCCGCACCATGTCGGCGATCGTGTTCGCCCAGTACTCCGGCAACCCTTCCGGCGTGACCCGGACATCATAGCGCTCGGGAGCCACGAACAATGCGTTGGTGTCCTCGTAGACGGAACGCTCGATCCGATCGACCCAGATGACAAAGGCGGGACCGAACGCCGCCCTCGTCTCCGGCGTTGGGCAAATGAAATCCGCGATCGCATACGAGTTGGACTTGACCACCTGGTCGCACAGCCATCCCATCCGCCTCGCCTGCTCGATCCGGTCATCGATCGAAAACCCGAGGTCCTTGTTGATATGCGCGCGCACCTCGTCGGCGTTGAAATGGACAGCGATGAGACGCTTGGCGAGCAACTTCGAGAGGGTGGTCTTGCCGGCGCCCGGAAGGCCCATGACCAGGATCTTTTTCGACGCCATCGTGAACCGCTCTCCCCTGTCTCAAGCTGAATGGGCCGTACCTCAGTATCGTGCAGATGAAGGCTGGTCGGCGCAACGGCTCTGTCGCGTAGCCGGGTCGTTGCCATGCGTCGGGGCGATCGCCTATACATTTGTGACCGTAACAGGGTCATGCCGTGGGGCTCGAGGTCCAGGATCAACGACTGCCGTTGAGGAAGCTGTCGCTGCTGGTGCGCGACCTTCGGCACCCACGCCCCTTCATCTATTGGACCGATCTGATCTGCTGCGTCGTGGCGGTGGATATCGGCCTGTTGCTGTCAGGACCGTTTCCGGGTGGCATGACCGGCCATCCTGCGATCGGCATCGCCGGCTTCGTGATCGCGGTGTTCGCGCTCTACCGCGCGTCGTACTTCAACCATGAGATCGCGCATCAGTCCCGGCGATTGCCGGGGTTCGCGTTCGTCTGGAATCTGTTTGTCGGAATTCCATTGCTGGTGCCGTCTTTCCTCTATTCCGATCATCTCAACCACCATTCGGTGCGATCGTTCGCGAACCGGTCGGACGCGGAGTATTTCCCGCCGGAGCTGCGCGGCGCGCGCGGCGCCCTCGCGCTCCTGGTCGCGAGCTTCCTGTTGCCGTTCGTCTATGCGGTCCGCTTCGCCGTGCTGGCGCCGGCGGCGTGCCTGATGCCGTCGGTCCGGCATTGGGTGGACACGCGGGCCTCAAGTCTCGGCCTGCTCGGCCTCTCGCCCAGGGAGCCGCCGGCCGAGAATGAGCGATGGAGCTGGCGCGTCCAGGAAGCGGCATGCTTCTGCTATCTGCTGGCCGGTGCGGCCGGGCTTGCCAGCGGCCTCATCCCGCTCGAGCTGCCGGTGCGCTTCTATGCGATCACGGTCTGCGTTCTGGCGCTGCACGGGATCCGCATCATGGCCGGTCATCGCTACGAGGCGGACGCGAACGCGCGTACGCTGGTGGACCAGATGCTCGACTCGTTCAACTTCACCGGTCATCGTCCGCTGACGTGGCTGATGGTGCCGCTCGGCTTCGATCTGCACGCGCTGCATCATCTGTTCCCCACCCTGCCCTACCACAACATGAGAGCTGCGCATCGCCGCATCATGGCGGCGTTGCCAGCAGGGTCGATCTATCACTCCGTCGAATCGCCCAGCTTTTTCGCGGCGGTGATGGCTTTTCTCGGTCGCGGACGAGAGAACACCGGCCGTTCGGCGGGCGCGACCGCGCCCTAGTGCGACTCTGACAGCCTGTTGGACGGCGCCTTGATGCTCGCCAAGTGTGGCGACGGCGTCACGATGTCCCAGGCGAGGCCCATCCGCTTCAACAACTTGATGCTGTGCCAGGCGACGTCGAGCTCGCCACGGCCGTGACCGTGCTGCGCCGAGCGCGGGTCGGCATGATGGTTGTTGTGCCAGCCTTCGCCGGTCGTGATGAGTCCGATCCAGACATTGTTCTTGCTGTTGTCCGGGGTCTCGTAGTTGCGATAGCCCCACAGATGCGTCACCGAGTTCACGCACATGGTGACCTGGAACACCTCGACCGAGCGCACGAACACGCCCCACACGAGGACGCTCGCGCCGAATTGCAGCGCCTCGGCGTTGGTCGATCCGAGAGCCAATGAAGCTCCCCAGCCCGCGGCGAAGAACAACAGCCACGACAGCACGACAAGCCCGACCCAGTTGTGCTTCCGTTCCAGGAACGCGTAGAGCGGATCGCGCATCACGTCGCGCGCATAGCGGTCGATCAACAGCTTGCGGTGCTCCCGATCGGTATGGATCAGGTACCAGCCGAAGTGCGACCAGAAAAAGCTGCGCAGCGGGCTGTGCGGGTCGTGGTCGTCATCGGCGTGCTGATGGTGCATGCGGTGGACGGCGACCCAGTAGGGTGGCGATTCCATCATGCAGCAGGTGCCGAGCAGCACGAGGACGCGCTCGAGCCAGCGCGGACAGGCGAAGCTGCGATGCGTCAGCAGGCGGTGGAAACCGACGCAGGTGCCCAGCGTGCCGAACACGAACATGCCGATCAGCGCCACCAGCAGGCCGGTCCAACTGAAGAACCAGGGAAACAATGCGAGCAGCGCCAGCACGTGAATGCCGGCGACGCCCGTGACGTAGTACCAGTCGAGCTGCCTTGGCCTGGCAGCGTCGTGCAGGCCTGCGCCGAACGTTTTGGCGCCATCGTCGATCAAAAGGTTGTTCGACATGACGGTTCCTTACGGTTCGGCGAGGGCGGGCATTGCGCCGGCAAACCGCTGCAGGTCGAGTGCCGTCGGAAGCCACGTCCCGCAATGCAGAGTAGCAGCCCCGACACCGGCGCGCGCCATGCCGTCCCAATAGTCCACACAATCGTCGAACGTGACTGCCCCGATCGTCGGGCGCAGCCCCGCAATCGCCGGCAGGAGCGCAGACAGGATGCAGCCGGTGATGTTGTTGCCGGCCGGGACGAACGACCGCACCTCACGCTCGCGCGCCAGCGCCAGGATCGCCGGCGGCAAGGCAAGGTCCCAATCCAAGGCCTCAGGCAACCGGACCGACCCGCCGGCCAGGCAGAGGATGTCGCCGGCACGTTCGAACCTGCGTTGCGCCGCTGCAAGATCGAAGCAGAACGGGAAGGAATCATCGATCACGATCGAGCCCGGCCGAAGGCGCTCGACGTCGAGGACGCCCGGCATGTTGGTGGCGCCGACAAAGAAACGCGACTGATACGCCGTGTCGGCCAGACTGGTGCCGCTGATCGCGATCTCGATCGGGCCGCGAAAGCCGTGGACGGCGCGGACCTCGCGCACCAATGCTTCGAGATGGCCTCGCTTGGCCGGAACGTCGCACAGGATGAGGCCGCCCGGGTGCCCGACCCGTCCGAGCAGCGTGCGCAGAGCGGCGGTGCCGATCGCCCCGAGCCCGACGAAACACATCGTCTCGTCATGCAGCTCGCGCGCCGTCGCGCGGGCCGCGGCTTGGATCGTCAGGCCGATGGCACAGGCCGTGGCGGCGTGGCCGGTGGTCAAGGCAACGCTTTCGGGCGCCGTGATGGTCCGGCCGAAATCGGTCACGGCCGGAATGAGGCCGGTCAGCGCGACGCAGGGCGCGCCGAGCCGAGCCGCAAACGCGACGGACCTGTCGATCGACCGGCGCGCCAAAGCCGGGTCCGCGAACAAGCCGCGTCCGCTCACCGGCGCCAGCACGAGCGCAATCGTGCGCCCGCCGAGCCGGCACAGACCGAGCCAGAGCGCATCCGACGCGGCATGCTCGACCGCCACGAAGGCGGCGCGGCCGGCCGCAAGCTGCGCCAGGTCGTCCGGCAGATAGGCGATGGCGGCAGCGTCGATATCACCTATTTGAGCCTCGGCGCGCGCCACCGCCAGCGGCCGCCACAGCGCCCGGGCCCGTTTGGCGCTGACGCGTGCTCCCGGCGCCGTCGCGTGTGCCGTGACGGCCTGCCGGCGCAGGATCAGTTCTGCAAATCCCGCGACGGTCGGCGCCCGCATCAGGTCCGCGGCGCCGAGCTCCACCTGAAACACGTCGCTCACGCGCGCGAGATAGCGCATGGCCAGCAGTGACGTGCCGCCGAGCGAGAAGAAGTCGTCGTCGACACTGATGTCGGCGGCGCCGATGATCTCCTCGAGCAGCGAGGCAAGCCGTGCCTCGACGTCGTTGCGCGGCTTGATGAGCGGGCGTTCCCGATCGATGGCCGCGCTCATTCTCGCGAGCTCAGCCCGATCGATCTTGCCGTTGGCGAGCCGCGGCAGACGCGCGAGCGTGGCGATCGACGCCGGCACCATGTACGGCGGCACGTGCTGCTGCAGGTGCGATCGCAGCGCGTGCTCCTCCGCGGCGACTTGCGCGTCGGCTGAACGATCCCGCACGACGAACGCGACGATACGGGCCGTGTCGAGATCTCCCCCCTCCAGCAGCGCCACGGCGTCCCTGACCGCAGGATGCGAGCAGAGCATCGCCTCGATCTCGCCGAGCTCGATGCGGAAGCCACGGAGTTTGATCTGCTGATCGCGGCGTCCGATGAAGGTCAGCGCGCCGTCGGTGACGCGGACGACATCGCCGGTGCGGAAGCAGCGCGCACCGCCAGCGGGATCCGAGGGGTCCGGCACAAATCTCGCCGCCGTCAGCTCGACGTCGTTGCAATAGCCGCGGGCAAGGCCGAGTCCCCCGATCAACAGCTCGCCGGGCGTCCCATCCGGCACCGGGCGCATCTCATCGTCGACGACGTGGCACGTCGTGTTGGCGATCGGACGGCCGATCGATATGTCGGCCGCGCCGGCGAGCACCTGCGCGCAGGTCGACCAGATGGTCGTTTCGGTGGGCCCATACAAATTCCACAAGCCGCCCTGGGCACGACTGAGGATCTCGTCGGCGAGGCGCCGCTGCAACCGCTCGCCGCCGACCAGCGCCGTGAAACCGACGCCTCCGTTCCAGCCCGCGTCGATCAGCATCCGCCATGTCGCCGGCGTCCCCTGCATCGCCGTGATGTCGCCGCGCCGAAGCCGTTCGCCCAGACGCCGTCCGTCTCGCGTGGTCGCTTCGTCGGCGATCACCACGCGGCCGCCGAGCGTGAGCGGCAGCAGCAGCTCGAGCACCGCGATGTCGAAGCCGATGGTGGTCACCGCGAGCAGCGTGTCGTCCCCCGACAGCGGCAGCTCGCACGCCATCGCGCTCAGGAAATTCGACAGCGCTTCGCGCCGCACCTCGACGCCGACCGGCCGGCCGGTCGAGCCCGACGTGTAGATGACATAGGCCAGATCGGATGCGGCAGGTTCGTGCTTGTCGGACTGCACGATGCGCGCAGGCGGCTGTGCCGCGATGTCATCCAGCAGGACGATCGGGCAACTCGCGACAGTCGCCAGCGCCGCCGCGCCCGCGCGGTCGGCGATCACCACGCTCGGCGCTGCGTCGGCGAGCGCGCGGGCGAGCCGTGCCGGCGGGTGCGTCGTATCAAGCGGGACATAGGCAGCACCCAGCTCGAGGATCCCGAGGATCGCCGCAATGAGGTCGCCTGATCGGCCGACCGCGACGGCGACCAGCGATTGGGCCGTGACACCGCGAGTCGCCAGCAGCATCGCTACTGCGGCAATCCGGTCGAGCAGCTGACGATAAGTCCAAAACCCGTTCGCCCACTCGACGGCACGGCGACCGGGCGCGGCCGCCGCCGCCGAGCGGATCGCCTGCATGACGTCGGGAAATTGCGCGATGACGTCTCCACGCAGCGCGGCGCCTGCCGCGTCTGGAAGCGCAGAACTGCCGACCGCCTGATCAGGTGCTTGATCAGGTGCTTGGGCGATCTGTTCGAGGATGCGCGTGTACTGCGCGACGAAGCCGTCGATGGTGGTCGATTGCCACAGGTCGGTCCGGTAGTCGATGACGCCGAGAATCTGATCGTCGAACTCCTCCATGACGAAGGTGAGATCGAACTGCGCCCGATCGCGCTTGACGGCGATCGACTCGATCTTGAAATCGCGGATCGCGATCGAGGCCCCTTCGGTATTCAACAACGTGGATGCAAAGCCGTGGGTGTCGATTTCGGACGGCCGTTCCATCGAGAACATGACCTGGAATATCGGAGCCCGGCCGGGCTCGCGCGGCACGCCGAGGTCGCGCACGATCCGCGCAAACGGCAATTCCTGGTGATCGAGAGCGGCGCGCACGGTCGATCCGACGCCCGCGATCAGCGAACGGTATGTTCCGCTTCGGTCGAGACGGGTGCGGATCGGAACGGGGTTGACGAAGTACCCGATCGCGTCGGCGAATTCCGGCCGGACCCGGCCGTGGGCCGGGATGCCGACCACGATGTCCGTGTCGCCGCTGGCGCGGTGCAACAGCACGTTGAAGGCCGTGAGCAGCAGCGTGAAGAGCGTCTGCCCCTCTTGCGCGGCCAGCGCCTTGAGCTTGCGGCCAAGCTCGCGCGGGAACCGGATGCTCCTCGAGTTGCCCGGGCCACGCTGCTCCGGCGGGCGCGCAAGATCCGTCGGCAGAGCGATCGTGCCGGCAGCTCCAGCGAGCTGCCCGCGCCAGAACGCCATGTGGGCCGCGGCGGACGGCCCCTCGGCGACCTTTCGTTGCCAGTTGACGTAGGTCGAAACGGGAAGCGCGGGGCGCGACCACGTCACCTTCACGCCGGCCTGCAAGGCAAAATAGGCGTGAAACATCTGCTCGACGCAGATGACGATCGACGCGGCGTCCGCCGCGATGTGATGAACGTGGAGAAGAAGCACGTCGCAATCAGCCCGCCGATACAGATGCAGGCGCAGCAGCGGATCCCTCGACAGGTTGAAAGGCCGGTTCGCCTCGCGATCGAGCCGACGCCGGAACGTGGGCTCGTCCCACGCGACGGCATCGTGGTAGTTCAGCTTGAAAGCGGCCGCATCGAGGAAGCTCGGAAGCGGTCCCGTTGCGTCGGCGGGAAATGACAGACGCAGGCTGGCATGGCGCGCAACGACGCGCTGGAGCGCGGCATCGACAAGGTCTGGATCGAGCTGCGGACGCACCGAGATGCACATGGCGAGCCCGTAGGCCGGACTGTCGCGATCAAGCTGCTCGGTGAACCAAAGCGCCTCCTGGCCGATCGACATGGCCGGTTCGGCGTCGGCGGCTTCGGCGATCGAGACCTTGAGCCCATCCTCCTCGGGCTGGTCGAGCTTCTCCGCAATGGCGTTGGCAAGGTCGGATGCCGTCGGCCGTTGCAGGAACTTGCTGATGGGCAGTGATAGCCCGAGCGCCGTCTCCACGCGATTTTTCAGCTCGAACGACGTCAGCGAATCCAATCCGCTGTCGGTGAGCGGGCGCTCCAGATCGACTGACTGCGGCTGGACCTTCAGCACCGCTCCGATCTGTTCGCGCACGAACTCCGTCAGCAGCGCCGCCCGCTGCTCCGCCGGCGCGGCGAGCAGCTGTCCGCGCAGCGAGCCGTACGGACGATCCGGCCGCGCATTTTCGACCGCGAGCCCCGACAGCCGGGGCGATCCGACCTCGGCCGAGTTCCGCGCGAGGACGCTCCATTGCACGTTGCCAAACGCGACCGCGGCACAATCGCGGACGAGGAGCTCGCGCAAGGCGTCGAGCACGTCCGAAAGCGGCATCGCCTCGAGCCCGATCTGTCCGAGGTAGCGCGCCACATCGGTCCGGCGCGTCAGGAAGCCGACATCCGCGATCGGCCCCCACGCCACCGAGAGTGCCGCCAGGCGGCGCGCACGCCGTACGTTGCACAGCGCGTCAAGGACGCGGTTGGCGGCCGCATAATGCGCCTGCCCGACCGATCCGAGGCCGGCGGCGATCGACGAATAGCAGACGAAGAAATCAAGCGGCGTGTCGTCCGTGAGCTCGTGCAGATGCCGGGCGCCGAGGACCTTCGGGTCGAACACACGGCGAATGCGGTCGCGGTCGAGATCGACCGCCATGCCGTCGTCAATGACGCCCGCGGCGTGAACAATTCCCCGCAACGGCTTCGCGTCGGCAGCGATCCGGGCGAGGCACTGCGCAACCTGATCGCGATCGGCCACGTCGGCGGCGAATACGAGCACCTCGCAGCCGGCAGCGCGCATCTCCACGACAGCCGCCGCCGCTTCATCCTGCGTCGCGCCCCTGCGTCCGATCAGCGCCAGCGAGCGCGCCCCCTGATCGATCAACCAGCGCGCCGTCGCGAGACCCAGTCCGCCGAGTCCCCCGGTGATCAGATAGGTCGCGTCGGTGCGCACAGGCGCAGTGGCGGAGCCGTCGGCCTCGATCGCGGCCGCGCCCGCATAGGAGATGACGATCTTGCCCATGTGCTTGCCCCTCGCCATGTGGCGAAAGGCGCCGGCGATGTCGCCGAGGCCGAACTCCGTGATCGGCAGCAGCTCGATCTCGTGCCGGGCGAGCGAGGCGAGCACGCTCTCGAGCTCCGGGCGCAGCAGCGCCGGACGCTCGGCGGCGAGACGCGCGAGATCGATGGCAAAGAAAGCAATGTTCTGTCGCAGGCTGCGCAAGCCGATGGGCGTATCGGCGTAGATGTCGCGCTTGCCGATTTCGAGAAAGCGGCCGCCGGGCGCCAGCACCGACAGGCTCTTTTCCAGGTAGGCGCCGGGAAGCGAATTGAGCACGAGGTCAACGCCGCGCCCGTCCGTCGTGGCCAGCACGTCGTCGGCGAAGCTCAGCGAACGCGAGTCGAACACGTGGGCGACGCCCAGGTGTCGGAGGTGCGCGCGCTTTTCGGGACTGCCTGCCGTCGCGAAGATGTCCGCGCCGGCCTGGCGCGCGATCGCCACGGCAGCGAGGCCGACGCCGCCTGCCGCGGCATGGATGAGGATGCGGTCGCCGGGCGCGATCCGCCCCAGCGTTTTCAGCGCGTAGTGCGCCGTCAGATAGGCGGTCGGCACCGCCGCGGCCTGGGCAAACGACAGGTTGTCCGGAATTGCGAACACCAGGGGCGCCGGCACGGCGACGTGCGAGGCGAACGCGCCCGGCGTCACCGCCGCAACGCGTGTCCCGGCCAGCGCCGGATCGACGCCCTCGCCGACCGCGGTGACGACCCCAGCGCATTCGAATCCCAGATGTTGCCAGGCCGGCGCAGCCTCCGCCTCGGGCGGCAGCAGGCCGGTCGCCGCCATGACGTCACGAAAATTGAGGCCAGCTGCGTGCACCTCAATCAGGACGTCGCCCGACCGCAGCGGCGGCAATGGCCGCTCGCGCAGAGTGAGATTGTCGAGCTGGCCCGGCGCCCGCATGGTCAAATGGAACGGCGGCGCATGCGCCGCTTGTATCCAATCCTTGCGGCCGAAACCGAACGAGTCCGGCGACCGACGGATGAGCCTGCATCCAAAGCGCAGCTCACCGCGCAACGCGACCTCGGTTTCGGGATCCTGGGCGACCAGCTCGTCGAGCAGACACGCAGCCGACGTCGTCCGGGCGATATCGAACACGCGCAGCGCCCGATCCGGACTCTCGTTCCTGATCGAGCGCGCCGCCCCGATGATCGCCGCCTGTATGCCGATGCCGCGGACCCGCTGAGCTTCGTCAGTATCGAGCAGCACCGCGTCCGCCGTCACGACCGCCATGCGCGGGTTCAGTTCAGACCGCGCGACGGCCTGCACCAGGAAAATCAGCGCTTCCGTGCCAAGCTCGCGACCGGCACCGACTGCGTCGGAGCTCGCCGCGTCGGACGCAGCGTCGAGCGTCCACAGATGCACGATGTCGTCGATCGGAGCGGTGATCTGTTGCAGCACCTGCAGCAGGCCCGCGCCATCGATCGTGGTCTCGAATGCGTTGTGCCCCAACGACCGGAACGTGGGACCCGGATAGACGAGCCACGCTTCGCCGCCGTTCGACCGGATGAGCGCGGCCAGCGCCTTGGACACGCCGCTCCGATCGGCGAGCAGCAGCCAGGTCTTTCCGCTCAGCCGCGCCGCCAACGGAGGCTCGGCCGCGTCCAACGCCGGCAGCTTGATCCATTGCTCCTGATAGAATGACGAGGCGGCCGTCGCCGCGTGCTCGTTGGTGCGGCGAATCCGGTGGCAGCGAAATCCCTGGATGAGCGCGACCACCTGCCCGACCTCGTTGATGATCGAGATGTCGGAGGCGATCTCGGACGGCGTCTCGCTGATCGCCGTCGCACGGCTGAACAGGGGGCCGTCGGGCGAGCGGAAGTAGCGCACCCGGTCGATGCCGTATGGCAGCGCGAGCGTGCCATCCGACCCCTCCATGTCCCGGAAGCCGCGAATGACGTGGAAGCAGGCGTCGAGCACAGCCGGATGAAGCAGATACCCGTCGAGCGCGCCAGCCTCGGCCGGAGGAGTGACGAGACCAAGCGCCTCGCCGCGCTCGTGCCACAAGGTTTGAACACCGCGAAAGGCGGGCCCGAAGTCGTGGCCATCCTGTTTCAGCCGGCGATAGAACCGCGCCCGCTCCACGTGCGCGGGCGGCTCGATCTTCGGGCGCCACGGCGCGAGCCTGGCCTCGTGGCCGTGCCAGTTGCGGATCCTGGCCGACGCACGCCGCGTCCACGCGCCATCGCCGCCGCGTGGCTGGCTTGCGATCACGATGGTGCCGCGTTCGAGCTCGAGCGAGGTCTCGAGCAGCACGATGGTATCGGACGTCAGAACCAGCGCGTCGTGGAACGACAGCGCCTCGATTTCCCAGGGCGCCTCCCCCAACGCCTCGCGCGCCGCGGCCAGCATGAGCTCGACATAGCCGGCGGCCGGAAACACGACCGCGCCGTCGACCTGGTGATCGCCGAGGAAGCGCGGCATCGCCGCGCTGACATGACTCTGCCAGCGGGGCGCGACCGTCTTCAGGCGGAATCCGAGCAGCGGGTGCGCAGGTCGATCGAAACGGGCGCTGCGGGATTCCTCCGCCTCGGCCCAGCACAAGGTCCGCTCGAACGGCTGGGGCGGCAGGGTCACGAATTGCCAACCCGGTGTCGCCAGCGTGGCCCAGTCCGGTGACAGCCCGGTCACGTAGAGCTCGGCCAGCGCGCGGGCGAGCGACGTGTCATCTCCCGTCTCGCGTTGCAGCGAGGCCAGCACCGTTCCGGCGACGCCGCGATGCCCGAGACAGCTTCGGACCGGCCCGCCGAGAACGGGGTGGGCGCCCAGCTCGATGAAGCCATTGAAGCCGGCATCGATGGCGGCATCGACGGCGGCGCGGAACTGTACCGTCTCGCGCATGTTGCGCCACCAATAATCGGCGTCGAGCTCGCCCGGACCGATTGCCCTGCCGGTCACCGTGGAGAACATCGGGATGGCCGCTGCGTGCGAGGCGAGCCTGCCGAGGCTGCGGCGCAGCTCGTCCTCGAACGGACCCATCTGGCGGGTGTGGAAGGCGTAGTCGACGCGCAGCACGCGCGCAAACGTTCCACCCTCCGCCTCGAGCATCGCAACCAGCCGGTCGAGCTCGGCCCGATCGCCGGCGACCGTCGTCAGCTCGGGCGCGTTGACCGCCGCGATCTCCAGCGCGATCTGCCGATCCTGCAGCAGCCGATGGAGCGCGTCGGGCGACATGCCGATTGCCGCCATGCCGCCCTGGAACCGGGTCTGCTCCTGCAGCCGGCTGCGGTGATAGACCACATCGATGGCCTGCTCGAGCGTCAGTGCACCGGCCACGTGAGCGGCCGCGATCTCGCCGATGCTGTGACCGATGACGGCTTGCGGCGCGATGCCCCACGCCTTCCAGCGCGCGGCGAGCCCGACCTGCAGCGCGAACGTCATCGGCTGGGCGACGATGGTCTGATCGATGCGGGACTCCGCCTCGCCGCGCCGGAGCTCCTCGACCAGGGATTGGCCCGACCGCCGGAACAACAAGGCATCACATGCTTCGAACGACGCGCGAAAAACCGCATCCCGGTCGAACAGCTCGCGTCCCATTCCCCACCACTGCGCGCCTTGGCCGGTGAAGACAAAAACGCTGCGGGAATCCGCCGAGCGGCGCCCGATGATCACGTCCGCATCCGGCTTCGCGTCCGCCAGCATGCGAAGCCGCACCGTCGCCTCCTCCGGCGACCGGGCGATCACCACCGCCCGATGCTCGAGGTGGGTCCGCCGCAGCGCCAGGGTTCCGGCGAGATCGGGCAATGTCACCGCGCCGCCCTCGAGCCGGTCCGCAATCTCCGTGGCGATCGCGCGAAGCGAGGCGCTGCTGGCAGCCGTCAGGGGCACCAGGATCGGCCCGTCGTCGACGCCCCGAGCAGGCGGCGCGGTCTTTGGTGGCGGTGCCTGTTGCACGACGGCGCAGGCATTGGTGCCACCGAACCCGAATGAATTGACGGCCGCCAGGCGAGGTCCGACCGAATCCGGAAACGGCGCCAGCTGACGGCAGACCTCGATGCCCAAGTCCTCGAGAGGAATGCGCGGATTGACGGTCTCGATATGAAGGCTCGGCGGGATCTGGCCGCGCTCGACACACAGCGCCGCCTTGATCAGGCCGGCAATGCCGGCGGCCGGCTCGAGATGACCGATATTGCTCTTGATCGAGCCGAACCGGCATCGGTCCTCGATCGCGCCCGGTGTGCCAAACACCGTGCCGATCGCTTCCGCTTCGATCGGATCGCCGACCGGCGTTCCCGTCCCGTGCGCCTCCACATAGCGCACCTCGCGGGGATCGACGGACGATCGACGGCAGGCCTCGCGCAGCATCGCAATCTGCGCCGTCAGGCTCGGGACGGTGATGGTCGTGGTGCGCCCGTCCTGATTGACCGCAGTGCCGCGGATGACGGCACGAATGCGATCGCCATCGGCGAGCGCACGCGCCACCGGCTTGAGCACCACGACGCCGGCGCCCTCGCCGCGGACGTAGCCGTTGGCGCGGGAATCGAAGGCCTTGCAGCGCCCATCCGGCGACAGCATCGTGGCGCGGCTGAACGTGATCGTGACGTCGGGGGTCAGGATGGCGTTGACGCCGCCGACGAGCGCCATCTCGCATTCGCCCGTCGACAGCGACGTGCACGCGAGGTCGAGGGCAACGAGTGACGACGAGCATGCGGTATCGACCGACAGACTCGGGCCGCGCAGGTCGAACCGATGCGACAGCCGGTTTGCGGCGATGCTGAGCGCCCCGCCGGTGCTGGTATGGACGTCGATCTCGTAGCGGCCGAACTTCTGGATCTCGTGGTAATCGCTGTGGGAAATTCCAACGTAGACGCCGGTGCGTGATCCGCTGATCGCGTCGAGCCGGAGGCCGGCGTCTTCAAGCGCGCGCCACGCCGTTTCGAGCAGCATGCGCTGCTGCGGGTCCATCATCGCGGCTTCGCGCGGCGAGATGCCGAAGAATGCCGGATCGAAGGCTGCGATGTCGCGGACGAAGCCGCCCCAGCGTGTCACTGCCTTGCCCGGCACGCTCGGATCCGGATCGTAGACCAGGTCGGCGTTCCAGCGGTCGGGCGGCACCGCCGTGATGGCGTCCCGCCCCTCGCACAGGAACCGCCACAGCATCTCCGGCGAATCGATGCCGCCGGGCAGCACACACCCCATGCCGATGATCGCCACTCCGGAGACAGGCGATGCGAATTTTTGTGTCGGTGCGTGCATGGGAAGCGATGGTCAGTGGTGGCACAGGCCGGCGAGCGAAGGGAAGCTGGTTCGCGTCAGCCGGCAACGCGGTGCCCCTCGCCCGCCAGCCCGGACAACGAGGCTACCCACGCAGCCAGGCAGCGGCTCCAGTTCATGCAAGGTCCATTCCGCGGTCGCGATCCGCGGCGCGCCGTCTGCGGCGAGCGAGACGGGAATGCGCCCCCAGGTCCCGGCAAGACCGCGGCCGGTCGCCTTCACCAACGCCTCGGCCGCCGTCCACAGCCGCAGGAACACGTCGTTCTCCTGCTCGGCCGGGGTGTCCGCAAGTTGCCGCATCACCCCCTCCCCGCACATGCCGGCCGCGATCCGGCGGCGGTCCGGCACGTCGCGTCGACGTTCGATGTCGACGCCGACCGCGCCCGACCACGTCAGCGCGACAACGCACAGCCCGCCGGCATGCGAAACACTGAAGTCGAGACCTAGAGCGGGATGACTTTTCTTCGAATCGTCATCCCGCTCTAGCTTCTTGTTGGAGCATGATCCTTTTCCGAAAACCGGTGTCCACTTTTCGGGATCATGCTCTAGCGTGCGATCGCTGTCGCACAGCAGCAGTTTGCCGAAGGGATTGCGAACAAACCGGATGGCGGCCGGGTGGGTCTTGAGCGCAGCGCCGACAAGGTGACGAAGCGCCGCCCGCGCGGTGATGAAAGCGTCGCGATCTGCGGCGCGAACAAATCGGGCCGCGCGATCCTGCTCCTCCCGGTCGAGCACGCCCAACGCGCCTCCGGCCATGCCGGGCACGGACGGAAAGGCCCACACTTCAGCCAGGGGATCGATCGCCGTCTCGTCGCCCCGTGCGGCCGACTGCACCGAACCGACTGTCACCGCCCCTCGTGCCCCATGGAAAGACTGTTCGCGCCGCTCAAGGCCTCCGCCGCCACATCACGACCGCTGACGCGATCGCCTTGGTCGCCGGCCTCGCGCGACCGCAGCATCCGGCGTTCGCCGTCGCTCGCAAACCTTTGGTCCCACTCATCGAGCAAGGGGTTCAGCTTGCGGTGCCAGAGTGGCGGGATCAGCGCGATCAGGGCCATCGTCTGGTAGCCGAACGGCAGCAACGGCGCGCGACGCGTCTGGAGCTGCCAAAACGGCTTCGACGCCGCGAGATGGTGATCGGCATGGCGCGGCAGGTTGTAATGCAGCGCGTTGGAAACGCGGCGATAACAGTCCCAGGCATGACGCGGCTCGAGCGGAGCGCCTTGCTCGCGGACGAGGCCATAATGCTGCACATAGTTGATCGCCTCGTGCAGCAGCCTGCCGATCACGGCCGCGGCGAGGATGCCGACAACCCCGGCGGCTCCGGCGACGACGGCGGTCGCCGCGAGGATGGCAAGCGACCAGCACTGGCCGCTGAGCGCACGGTTGCGCCAGCTCCACGCGCTCAATCCGCGACGCTGCAGTCGCTGGGCCTCGCAGGCGAATGCCTCGCGCGCGCCGTTGACAATCGCCTGCAGTGCGAACGCGAAGACGTTCTGGCCGCGCCGCGCCGTCGCCGAATCGCGCATTGTTCCGACATGGCGGTGGTGAACATGAACGTGCGAGATCGCGAACTGCGTGTTGAAGGTGAACGCAAGCAATCCCCGGCCGGCCGCGACCGCAAGGCGCTCCGGCCGGTGGATCAACTCATGGCCGACGGTCACGGCCGCGAGCGCATAGAAGATCCCGAGCGCCATCGTCGCCGCGACAATCGGGCCCGCCTGAGTCACGGAGCCTGCGGCGGCGAACGGCACGCCGACAGACGCCAGCCAGCGGATGAAGCCGAACGGATCGGTCGAGGTCAGAAGATGGAGATAGAGGAACGTGACGACGCCGATCAGCGGAAGCGTCGCGTAGAGGTTGGCCTGATAGAACCATCGTCCGGCCGCCGGCACGGGCTCGAGGTCGTCGCCGCCAATCTCATCGGCGGCGGCGCCGACCAGCACCGTGGCGAGGACGACCAGCCACAAGCACCATCCACCCACGACAATGGCAGTGGCGAATCCTGCCAGAAGCGCGCTGGTGAGACCAAATCGCAGCGCAATCATGCCGGTATGATTGCATTCCTGCCGGGGTCGCCGCGAGGACCGGTGGGGTGAAATTGTCGCTAAGTTGCTTTTTTGTCACGGATTCCGGCATGCTGCACGCGATCTCCTGGGAGGATGGCGTAAGGTCATGCACCTGCCGCAGCGTCGATGACCGCGATTCAGCCTGACAGGGCTCGCGGACGGTGGATTCACCCCCTGACTGGAAGCCGGCCGCTCGCGCTCATGTCCACTCTGGCCACCCACCGGGGATTTGCCCCGCACGGCGCGTCCACCGTCGCCTTTGCGGCGGTCGCCACGATCCTGCGCTGGCCGTTCTGCGTGGCCGAGGGGTTCCGCCTGTCGCGCCGGCTGGCCGCCGTGCGGTTCGACCCTCCTCCCGTTTTCATCATCGGGCATTGGCGGAGCGGAACGACGGCTTTGCACAACCTGATGAGCCGCGATCCGTCGTTCTGCTTTCCGGTGATTACGGACGCGTTGCGCCCGTTCGATTTCTACCCGACCCCGTTCGAATCCATCTCGCGCGCCATCCTGCTGCGCAACCTGCCGCCAACCCGCCCGATGGACGACCTGCCGTTGAGCCCGGATCTTCCGCAGGAGGACGAGATCGCGCTGGCGACGATGGGCGCGCCGTCCTTTTTCAACTGCTTCTATTTTCCGCACGCCATCAGCGACGTATTCGCGCGTGAGGTGCTGTTTGAGGGGGGGCATCCGCGGGACGTCGCGCGTTGGCGCAGATGTCTGCATTATTATCTCGCAAAGCTCGCCTGGCTTCATCCCGGACGTCGACTCCTGCTCAAGAATCCGGCTCACAGCGCGCGCATCGAGGAGCTGCGGAAGCTGTTCCCCGACGCGAAGTTCGTGCACATGCATCGCGATCCGCTCGCCGTCGTCGCGTCGACCCGCAAGCTGTATCGCAACATGCTGCCGCTCGTTGCCTTGCAGCGCTACGACCAGGCCGCCGTCGATCGCCATATCGTGTGGGCTTACAAGCGGCTCATGGATCGCCTGTTGCACGATCTGGCCAATGTGCCGAAGGACGACGTCGTTCAGCTCAGCCACCGCGAATTGGCCTCCGATCCGATGGCGGCCGTCGAGAGCGTCTACACGCGGCTCCGCCTGCCCGGCTTCGCGCGCGCCCGGCCGGCCATGGCGGAGTTTGCACATGCACATCAGCACGCCGCCGCGGCGGCGGATGCCGCTGACCGGCAGTTGGCCGACGACCATAGGCTGGAGCTCGAGCCGTATCGCATCCGCCTCGGTTACTCGGGATAAGGTCGGCCGATTTGCCGCCATGCTTCAGCAGCCGCGCGATGTAGACTATTGTCTCGCCGTCCCCCGACACCGGGACGGCGTGGTACGCAAACGCAACTAACGAAGGCACGGGCTGGGTGATGTTCCGGAAGATCGGGTTGGGAATTGGCGCGGCGGCCATCGCCGCCGTGATTGGCTGCGGGCTTTATTTCTATCTGATCCCGACCAAGGTTCCAGGCATCGTGATCGAGGCAAAGCCCGTCACCCTGGAGATGCGCGGTCCCGCCTTGCTCGACGCCAACAACAAGGTGACCGTCACGGCGCGCATCCAGGGCTTCATGAAGAGCGTGAATGTCGACAAGAACGACCCGGTCAGCGAAAACCAGGTTCTGGCGCAGATCTATTCTGAGGATGTCGCGAGCCAGCTCGCGGCGGCGCAGGCCGATGCCCGCGCCGCCGAGCTTGCCGTGGCCGAGACCCGCGCCAATTCCGAAAGCCTCAGAGCGATCGCCGACAAGTCCAGGGCGGACTACGACCGCAAGCGCGGCCTGCTGACGAACGCGACGATCTCGCAGGCCGATTGGACGGCCACGGAGGCCGCCTTCAAGCAGGCAACGGCGGATCTCGCGCGCGCGAGCATCGCCATTGATCGCGCGCTGGCGCAAAAGACCTCGGCCGACGCAAATGTCGAATCGCTGCGTGCGCGCTTGAACGACGCAACCATCCGCTCGCCCTTGGATGGAATCGTGGTGCAAAGGTATCGCAACGTCGGCGATCTCCTCTCGCCCGGCGTCGTGCTGATGGACATCATCGATCCGAAGACGGTCATCCTGACGGCCCGGCTCGACGAATCCGTGATGGGCGCGGTGCGACCCGGGCAAAGCGTCACGGCACGATTTGCGGCCGAGCAGGCGAGGCAGTTCAAAGGATCGGTCTGGCGGCTGATCCGAAAGGTCGACCAGGAAACGCGAGAGTTCGAGATCCATGTCACGCTCGATGAGCTCCCGAGCACATGGGCCTTGGGCCAGCGGGCGACCGTGACGATCGAAGCGGTCAGTCCAACAGCGACGATCGCCATTCCCCAGGACCTGATCGCCCGCCGGCAGGGGCGCGTCGGCGTGTGGAAATCGGCCGACGGCCGGGCCGAATGGGTGCCCGTCAACCTCGGATACCCGTCGGGCAAGTCCATTCAAATCGTGAGCGGCCTCGAGCCCGGCGACATTGTCGTGCAGCCGAAGGGGCGCTTCGATTACCAGCCCCTGCAGGTCGTGACGCGCGAGCAGGCGGCGGCACGATGAATCTCGCCTGGATCGATATCCGCTATCACTTCGTTCGTTTTGTCCTCGCAACCACCGGCGTCGGCCTCCTGTTCAGCGCCACGATCGGCATGATCGGCCTGTATCGCGGCGTCGTGTTCGAGGCCCTGATGATCATTCGCGAGATCGGCGCCGACATCTGGGTCGTGCAGGGCGACCGGGCGGGCCCGTTCGCCGAGGAATCGGAAATATCAGGCACGTTGGAACGCCGTCTCGAAGGCGTTCGCGGGATCGCGTGGTCCAAGAAATTCATTCAGTTCAACCAACAGTTCCCGATCGGCGATCGGCGCGTGCGGATCGCGGTCACCGGCCTCGATTATCCGGACGACAACGGAAGCTGGGTGCCGCTGGTGGCGGGCCGCCATCTCTACTCGGGACACTATGAGGCGATCGCCGATCGTTCGCTGGGCTTTCCGCTCGGAAGCCAGGTCCGCATCAGGCGCGACGACTACACCATCGTCGGCCTGACCGCCGGCCAGGTCGACATGGCGGGCGACGGCATCATGTTCGTCACCATCGGCGACGCCCGTGCCATGAAAAGCCAATCGCCGAGCGAGGCCGTTCTGCTGCGGCGGGCCAGGGAAGCCCGATCGAACACGGCGACCGACGATCGAAACAACGTTTCCGCCGTGATCGCCAAGCTTCAATTCGGCACCGACCCCGAGGAGGTGAAGCAACAGATCAGCAGCTGGGGCGACGTCGCCGTCTACACTCGCACCGCGGAGGAGGAGATCCTGCTGTACAGCCGGATGTGGCGCCTGCTGCTGCAGATCCTTGCGTTCGTCGTGATGACGTTCATGGTCACGGTCATCGTCGTCGGCCTGTCGATCTATACGATGACCCTGGAGAAGTCCCGGGAGATCGCCCTGCTGAAGCTCATCGGCGCGCGCGACAGCTTCATCATCGGCATGATCCTCCAGCAAGCGGTGTTCATCGGCGCTGTGTCGTTCGGGATCGGGCTGTTGATCGCGCATCTCGTCTTCCCGCATTTTCCGAGGACCGTTCTCATTCTCCGTGACGACGTGATCGTGCAATTCATCGTGGCGCTGCTGCTCTGTGCGGCATCGAGCTGGTTCGGAATACGCAAAGCATTGGGCATCCGGGCGCAGGACGTGCTGTCATGACCGGAGAGGTCGTCGTCACGGTCGACAAGGCGTGCAAGCGCTATGGCGCGGGCCAGACCGAGGTGTCGGCGCTGGCCGATGCCACGGTCGAGATCAAGGCGGGAGAGCTGATCGGGATCGTCGGGCCGAGCGGCTCGGGCAAGACCACCTTTCTGATGATTGCCGGCCTGCTCGATACGCCGACGTCGGGCACCGTGTCGTTCAGGGGCGAGATCATCTCACGTCCCGGGACGCATCCGAACTCCCTGCGGGACTTTCGTCGCCAGCATATCGGCTTCGTGTTCCAGAAGCCGAACCTGGTCCCGTTTCTCACCGCCGTGCAGAACGTGCAGGTTGCCTTGACGATCAACGGCGTGCGAGCGAACGCCGCGGCGAAGCGGGCGCAGGCGCTGCTCGAGCATTTCGGCGTGGGTCATCGTGCGGGCAATCTTCCGAAACAATTGTCGGGCGGCGAGCAGCAGCGCGTGGCAATCGCGCGAGCCCTTGCCAATACGCCGAACCTGCTGCTCGCCGACGAGCCGACCGCCAGTCTCGACGGCGAACGTGGACGGCAGGTCATGCAGATGTTTCGCGATCTCGCGACGCGGGAGCATGTGGCCGTCTGCGTCGTGTCGCACGACCCGCGCACGTACGATCTGTTCGACCGATTGATCGAGATGCGCGATGGCTGCATCACGGCGCAACGGCCGTGATCGCCTGAGCCCCGCGGATTTCGGAAGTTCCTGGGAGCATACATGCCGCAAGACAAGCCGGCACCAGCCGTGAGCCATCGCAAGTCCCAGCGAAAGCTCGGCGTCTCGATCGGGCTTTTTCTCGGCGTGCTCACCGCCTACGGAGGTGTGGTTGCGGCAATGCTGGCTGCGCCGTTCTGGTGGTCTATCGCGCTTGTGCCGATTTGCGGGCTGCTGGTGGTCATGCTGTTCGTGATCGGCCATGACGCCTGCCATCAGTCGTTCACGCCATCTCGAGCGCTCAATCACCTGATCGGACGGATCGCATTTCTTCCGTCCATCCACTGCTACAGCCTCTGGGACTGCGAGCACAATCAGCGGCATCATCGCTTCAACAATATCAAACACCTGGACTATGCCTGGATCCCGATGAGTCCGGCCGAGTACGCTCGAGCGCCGCTTTGGCAGCGCCTGCGTTACCGCTTTTATCGTACGCCGATCGGCGTATTGGCCTACTATCTCTTCGAGCTCTGGGCGCAACGCAATCTCGTTCCAAGGCGAAGTCTGATCGGGCGAGCGACCCCCGTCATGATCGCTGACAGCCTGGGGCTCGCGGTCATGTTGCTGGTTTACGGCAGTGGCCTGGTGCTGATCGGGCGCGAATTCGGAAAGAGTCCGGTAGAAGTCCTGACGCTCACATTGCTACTGCCCTTTTTGATCTTCAGCGGCTTGATGTCGGCAGCGATCTTTCTGCACCACACGCATTTTTCGGTGCCCTGGTACACGTCGATCGACGAATGGAAAGCACGGCAGGGGGCAACCCGAGGAACCGTGCATGTCGAATTCCCAACCCTGTTTCGCTGGCTTATTCTGAATATCATGGTGCACGACGCTCATCATCGAGCTCCAGGCGTCCCGCTCTACAGTCTGAAGAAAATACAACCGCGCATCACGACTCCGGAAATTGTCACTTGGCGATTTACGTTCCCTCAGTATTTTGAAATCTGCTCGCGCTGCAAACTGTTCGACTATGATGCGTCAAGATGGTTCGACTTTGCGGGCAATGCTACCGGCGACCCGATACGACCCTAGACAGCCGAAGTACGCGCGCGAGGTCTTGAAATCCAGCCGATCGCATGATCGGCGCCCAACGCGCGAGTTCGTCCGCCACGATCTTGTTGGCGCGGCACCGCATCATCCAATCACGAGCGAGATGACCAGCCATGTGACGCCGGCGATGCCAACAGCCGAGAATAACGCGTTCAGTCCGACGATCACCCAGAAGCCGACCGGACGCTGCGCCCTGGGGTAACGGAATCCGCGGCGATCGATGACGACGCCGGTCCTCAGCGCACTTATCAACTCGCGCAGCAGGTAGAACGTCAGCACCACGCCAAGGCAGGCCGACAGCAGCATCCGTGCTCACTGCATCTTGAACCCGGCTTGCCGCATGATCGGCACCCAGCGCGCCAGCTCGTCGGCCACCATCTTGTTGGTCGGCTCGATCCCTGAATCGAGCAGCGGTTCGAAGCCGGACGTGATCAGCGAGTTCTGCACGTCCGCGTCCTTGACGAGGTCGCGCGTCACGTCGGCGATCTTCTGCAGGGTCGCGTCCGACACGCCGGCCGGCGCGAACAGGCCGTTGAAATTGGCGGCGACCATGTCGGGCAGCCCGGCCTCGATCGCGGTCGGGATGTCGGGCGCCGCCTTGATGCGCTCCTTCGAGGCGACCGCCAGGATGCGCACCTTGCCGGCACGGTGAAACTCGAGCAGCGGTCCGCCGACATTGGGCGTCATCATCGGGATGTGCCCGCTCGCGAGGTCGACCACGCCCGGCGCCGAGCCCTTGTACGGCACGTGGGTGATGTCGGGCGCGCCGATCAAGAGCTTGAACAGCTCGCCGGACAGGTTCGTCATGGTGCCGATGCCGGCTGAGCCGTAGGACAGCTTCGACGGATTCGTTTTCGCATAGGCGATCAGCTCCTTGAGCGTCTGCGCGGGGACGGCGCTGTTGACGACGATGCAGGTCGGCGACAGGCAGACCATGTAGATGCCGGCAAAATCCTTGACTGGATCGTAGGGCGGCTGCGGCATGATTGCCGGGATCAGCACCTGCGTGCTGGTGTTGCCGAACACCAGCGTGTGGCCGTCGGGCCGCGAGCGCGCCACCTCGGCGGCGCCGATCACGCCGCCGCCGCCACCCTTGTTCTCGATCACCACGGTGCCGAGCACCGGCTTCATGCCGTCGGCCCAGCGGCGTGCCGCGACGTCGGTCGCGCCGCCGGGCGAGAACGGCACGATCAGGCGGATCGGGCGATCAGGAAACGCAAGGCTCGGGCGTGGGAACGTCGCGGCCAGTCCCGCCGCCGCGCCGAGCGCAAGAAATCGGCGGCGGCTGGACAATGGAAGCTCACTGCGTTTGCGTCTCGACATCTCTGAATCCCTGAAGCGAAGCCGGCGGCCGGCTGCGTGACCAATAAGCGGGCAGCCGAGGCGACGGTTATCGGAATCTCGGCCGCCGCAATAAGAGAAACGCAAGTCGGCTGCGACGACATGTCCTGTTATCCGGGACGAGGCGAACCTGCGGCCGCCCGCGCGTCCTCGATCAGCTGCCACACCCGCGGCGGCGACAGCGGCAGGTCGCGTGGCTCGATCCCGAACGACGCCAACGCCGAGGCGACGGCATTCGTCAACGCCCCGCCGACCGGAATGATGCCACCCTCGCCCGCGCCCTTGGCGCCGAGCGGATTGTTGGGACACGGAAACTGCTCCAGCGAGATCGCCCGCAAATGGGGAAAGTCGGTCGCGACCGGAAGCATGTAATCCGCCAGCGAGCCGACGAGCAGCTGCCCGTCCGCGTCGTAGACAAGCTGCTCGCCGAACACGCTGCCTAGGCCCTGCACCGCCGCGCCGATCACCTGGCCGTGCAAGGTCAGCGGATTGATCACGCGGCCGACGTCGTCGACCACCAGGTAGTCGAGCACGTGCACGCGCCCGGTGCCGGGGTCGACGGTCACATGCGCCGCCGCGGTGCCATAGGTGTAGGTCGCCTTGGAGCTGCTGAAGGTCCCCTCGCCCGCGACGGTCGCCGTCCCGGCGAGCTCGCTCAGCGCGACTGCGCGGCCGTCCGACGCACGCGCTATGCCGCCGGCGATGACGACACCATCCGCCGGAATGGACAGCGCCTTCGCCGCGGCCACACGAAACGCGGCCAGCAGCTCCCGGCACGCGAGAATGATGGCGGATCCGCCCATCACCGTGCCGCGCGATCCATACGAGCCGAAGCCCTCCTTGAGGTACGTCGTGGAGCCGTGCAGGACACGCACCCGCTCCATCGGGATCTCCAGCGCGTCGGCGGCGATCTGCGCCATCACCGTTTCGACGCCCTGACCGATCGCCGACGATCCGACATAGACCGACACGATGCCGTCGGCATCGAGCACGGCCCTGGCGCTCTCGCGCGGACCGGAACCGCCGCCCTCGATGAAGCAGCCGATGCCGATGCCATGATACACGCCATCAATCAGCTTGCCGGCGAGCGGCAGCTTGTCGCTCCAGCCGAACTCGGCAAGACAACGCTCGAACGTGACGCGGTAGTCGCCGCTGTCGCAGGCAGTGTCGCCGAACCCGTCGTTTGGCCGCACAGGCGCCAGCTTGTAGGGCATGTCCTGGTCGGTCAGCAGGTTGCGGCGACGCATGTCGAGCGCGTCGATGCCGAGCTCGCGCGCGGCGATGTCGAACATCCGCTCGCAGAAGAAGCAGCCCTCGAACCGGCCGGGCCCGCGATAGGTGCCGGCCGGCGTCTTGTTGCTGACCAGCGCCCGCGCCTCGAACTGCAGGTTGGGGATCCGGTACGGCCCGGTCAGGAACTGCGCGACATTGCGTACCGGCGTCATGCCGTTCGGCCGCACATAGGCGCCGATGTCGACCTGAATGCGTCCCCGCATGCCGAGCACGAGCCCGTCGCGCGTGCAGGCGATCTCGATCTCGGCCTCCATCTCCCGCGCATGCGCGATGGCGAGGAAATGCTCGCGGCGGTCCTCGATCCACTTGACCGGGTGGCCGAACTTCTGGGCGGCGAACGCCACCAGAAAATCTTCCGGATAGAACTCGCCGCGCGCGCCGAACCCGCCACCGACGTCGAGCTCGATGTAATCGACCGCGGTCTCGGCGAGGCCGAGCATGCTTGCCAGGGCGCGGCGATTGAAGAACGGAAGCTTCGCCGCGCCCGACATGGTCATGCGGCCGGCCGCGGCGTCCCATTCGGCAAGCAGCCCGCGCGTTTCCATCGGCAGTGCGGTGTGGCGCTGCACGCTGAAGCGCTCGCGCCGCATGTAGGCAGCATCGCGGAACGCTGCGTCCGCATCGCCGCACGTCGCGGTGAACGTGGACGCGACATTGGTCGCGGTCTGCGGGAACAGCAACGTTGCGCCGTCTGCCGATGCCTTCCAATCGACCACCGCCGGAAGCGCGTCGAACCCGACGCCGATTTCCTGCGCCGCGTCTTCGGCGCGCTCGGCGCTGTCGGCAAGCACGAGCGCGATCGGCTCGCCGACATAGCGGACGCGGTCCGCGGCCAGCACCGGTTGCGCATAAGGCGCGATGGTCGGATTCGGCCGCCGGAACGGGATGGTCGGGATCGGCTGCGGCAGATCCGCCGCGGTGAATACCGCGTGGACGCCCGCCATCGCCACGGCGCGGCTCGCATCGATACTCGTGATCAGCGCGTGGGCGACCGGGCTGCGCAGCACCAAGGCGTGCCATTGTCCGGCACAGACGATGTCGGCGATGAACTGTCCGCGCCCGCGCACGAAGCGCAGGTCCTCCACCCGCACGACCGGGCTGCCGACATAGGTGTTGGCGCGCGTTCCGCCGCGGCCGGCCCCACTCAACACGGCTCAACCCGGCAAGAACTTGCCGAACTTGGCGCGCACGTCGCGCTCCAGCTCCTCGCTGGCGCGAACCACCAGCGGGAACGTGGCGCGGCGGCCGAACGGCACGCAGGCGTCGATCACCACGCGTGCGTTGCGCGGGTCGCGCTCCGAATAGGCCATCGGGTCGAGCGCCGAGCTCCAGCAGCCGCGCAGGATCTCCATGTCCTCGCGCGGGTCGCAGCGCGTGCACATGGCCCAGATCACCTTGTCCATGTCGGCCGGATTGATGTCGTCGTCGACGACGATGACGAAGCGGTTGACGTAAGCCCCGGCATGGCACTGCGACGCGATCAGCCCAGCCTGCTTGGCGTGGCCGGCATATTGCTGCTTGATGGCGATGGTGAGCCACAGCCGGCTGCCGCCGGCGGCGTGCGACCACACGCCCTTCACCTCCGGCACACCGGCCGCCTCGAGCTGGTTCCACACCGCGCCGGAGCGATACGAGCCGCGATAGAACGAGTCGTCGTCGGGCGGGATGCCCGGAATGGCGCCGAGCAGGATCGGGTCGTTGCGCACCATCATGGTCTCGATGCGGATCACCGGCTCCTTCTTCAGGCCGCCGGCGTAGTAGCCGGTCCACTCGCCGAGCGGGCCCTCGTCGATCTTGTCGTCCGGATGGATGAAGCCCTCGAAGGCGATCTCCGCGTGCGCCGGGATCGGCAGGCCAGTCATGGGGCCCACGATCACCTCGACCGGCTCGCCGATCAGGCCGCCGGCGGCGTCGTACTCGTTCTTGCCATGCGGGATCTCGAGCCCGGCGATCATGAACAGCGCCGGATGCATGCCGCACACCACCGCGACCGGGCACGGCTGGCCGCGCTCGTGATATTTGCGCTGGATCATGTCGCCGTGCTTGCCCTTCGAGCACATCACGGTGGCGATCTTCTTGTCGTGCGCCTGCACGCGATAGGCGCCGTAGTTGATCCAGCCGGTGTCGGGGTCGCGCATGACCACCATGTCGCCGGTGCCGATGTAGAACCCACCGTCGTGCTCGTGCCACTTCGGCACCGGGATCCTGAACAGGTCGATGTCGTCGCCGGTGAACACGTTCTCGAGCAGGGCCCCAGACGTCACCTCGACCGGCGGAATGGTCTTCGCCTCTTTCATGTAACGGCGCCAGTGCTGCACCAGCTCGATCTCGCTGCCGTCAACCGGAATGCCGAGCGTCAGGTTGATGCGGCGGATCGAGGTGAGCAGGTTGGCGAGGATGCGATGGCCCTTCGGATAGCCGGGGATCTCGTCGAACAGCACCAGCGGGTTGCCGATCTTGCGCTGGTAGATGTCGACGATGCCGCCGATCTCGCGCTCGCGGTTGGCGCCGGTGATGACCTGGACTTCGCCAGCGTCCTCCATCTCAGCGAGCCACGCGCGCAGATCCTGCTTCGGGACGTTGCGGGTCAGGCTGCGCGGATCAATGTTGGTATTCACAAGGTGTCTCCAGCTTTTTGTCTGAGCATGATCTTATTCCGAAAACCGGTATCCACTTTTCGGGATCATGCTCCTCAGTCGCCGGCCTGGCGCAGGTTGGCGTCCTTGATGACCTTCGACCACTTGGCGATCTCGACCCGGATGCGCTCGGCGGAGTCGCTAGGCGTGGTCGCCAATGCGGTGAACCCGAGCGCATCGAACTGACGCTGGACCTCGGGCCGCTCGACGATCTTGCGGATCTCGCCGTTGAGCCAGTTCACCACATCGGCGGGCGTGTCGGCAGGCGCGAGGACGAATAGCAGCGTTTCCGCTTCCTGGCCCGAGAACCCCTGCTCCGCCATCGTCGGCACGTCCGGAAGCGCGTTCAAGCGCCTCGCGCTGGTCGAGGCGAGCGCACGCAGCGAGCCGTTCCTGACCAGCGGCACGGCGGGCGGCAGAGCCGAAAACGCAATCAGCGTGTGGCCGCCGACGGTCGATTGCAGCGCCGGCCCGGCGCCGGCGAACGGCACATGCACGAGATCGAGGCCAGCCGACAGACGGAACAGCTCGCCCGACAGATGCGGCGTGGTGCCGACGCCGGCCGAGGCGAAGCTGTACCTGCTCGGCGCTTGGCGGATGGACTCGACCAGCTGTTTGACGTTGGTCGCCGTCTCGCTCGGGTGCACCACCACCACGTTGGGCGACACCGCGGCGATGGTGATCGGGCTGAAATCCTTGATCGGATCGTATGGCACCTTGGCGTGCAGGCCCGGATTGACCACGAAGCTCGAGCTGGTGATCGCGATCGTGTAGCCGTCCTTCGGCGCGGCGGCGGCCGTGCGCGTGCCGATATTGCCGCCGGCACCGCCGATATTGTCGATGTAGAAAGTCTTGCCTGTCGCGTCCGACAGCTTCTGGGCGAGGAGCCGGCCCATCACGTCGACCACACCGCCCGGCGCAAACGGCACGATGACGCGCACGGGACGCGCGGGATAGTCGGAGGGCGGGTTGGAAGCTTGAGAATTTGCGGCGGTCACCCCCGCCACGACCAGAACGGCAGCCAGCAGCGCGGGCAACGCCCTACGGTCCATAAGAGTAAGTCTCCGGTCGGCCCGGCCGAGGCACGCTGTGCCATTTCTGGGACAGAATGCGACTATTTCCCAAATTTTTTACAATGTAAAGCGGAGCGGGCCGGCGCGATGAACGGTGCCGCCAACGGCGGCGACCAATTCCGCATGACTGCGAACGCCAATCCGGAGAAGCGTCCTGGCGATGTCGAGCGCCGTCACGACAAGGCGCGCGAATTGCTGATCGACGCCCTATCTTTTGGCATCGCTGTGTTGGCGGTCTTGTATTTCAAGCCGGACGGCACGATCGCTCAGATCGCCATCCTTGGCGGCGCTTTCGTCGCTGCGAATCTTCTGCATCGACTCCTCTGGGCGTTTTGCGGACTCGTGCTCGTCGGGGGCGGCATGGTGATCCATCTGTTCACCATCTCCCTGGCGGCCAGCGTCCCGGCGAAGGTGCTGACGATGTTCCTGCCGGTAATTGCGCAAGCATATTGGATTTGGGCCCAGTGGGCGGCGACGGGTACCCTGTTTCACCTCTTGACCGTGTTGTGCTTGGCGTGGCTTGCCCTGCTCGGGATCGAGATCCTTGGGCGGTACGCGTTCGCAGACCCGCGCTCGCCACAAGGCGCAGTGCGACGCTGAGATGAGAATTACCCCGGCACGCGCGCCTTTATGGCGTTGGCGCGTGCGGTGTAAGTGATAGAGCCGTCGGGATTGGAGCTCAGGGTACTCATGACTGAGCTCCGAAGCCGCAATCGCTGCGGTTCAGTCAGCGCACCGATGAACTTTCCGATCGGGGTGATAGCCGGAGTCTGCGAAGTCCAGAACTCATCGAAGTCACGGTAGACAGGTGCAATTTCGATTGCGTGTGCTTCGACGTCCTGCAAGCCGGCGCCCGTGAACAGCGACTGAAGTGCCTCGATACTCGAATCGTTGGTGCCGGGAATTGTCGGCGGATCGATGCCGATAGCGCGCAAGGCTTTCATCAGCGGTCCGCCAGTGCCGCGGCCTCCAGCGAAATCCCAAACGTAGCCAGCAACAAGACCGCCGGGCTTGGCGACACGTCGCATTTCGGCAAGTCCACGCGGCCGATTCGGCAAGAAATTGATGACCAGCGCGGACGCTACGACATCGAACGAGCGATCGGAGAACGGCAACTTGAGCGCGTCGGCCACTTTGAAATCAGCCAATCGCGCAACGGGCAGGCCGCGCGCGTATTCGATCTGCTCCGCAAATGGGTCCACACCGATCAGACCCGCCGGTGAGCACGAGCCCGCTACCAATTCCGTGAACGCGCCGGTGCCGCATCCAACGTCCAACCATTCGGCACCTGGCGGTGGTGCCAGCCAGTCAAGGAATTCAGCGCCAGCCGCCCGACTCCAGCGCCCCATAAATCGCTCGTAAGCGGCCCCATCATCGAAGACGGCTTTCGCGTCCACCATGCGCGCGCCCCTGGTAGCGTGATGGGCCGATCCTACCGGACTTTGCGAAAGGCTCCCCGCTCTTTTTGTGGAGCGATCGCTACGCGGAGCCGCCATCAGCGTGGCGATCGACGATGACGGCGACCGGCCCGCCGCCGTCCGGTCCCTGGTGCTCGGCGCCGCCTGACACGTAGATCTCGGCGTGGCCCACCAGGCTTGCCAGCGATCCGCACACGAAGGCGCGGGCGTGCCGCGTCGACGAGATGTCGGAATCATCGAGCATGGTGTGACGAAAGCCGCGCAGCCGGCCGTCATGGCTCGCCTCGGCCTTGGACAGGATCGCCGTCACCCGGCGACGCTGCGCATCCGAGAGCTGGCCGGGAGCCGCCAGCCCGAGCCGCGCCAGCGCGGCGCGCACCGGCTCGATGTCGATTGCATCCGCCATCACGGCGTGGTCGATGGCGAGCGGTCCGCTCCAGCCCGCCGACATGCCGAGCACCACCACCTCGTGGCCGAGCAGCTCGACTCCGGCCGAGCAGCTCGCGCGGCCCGACCAGATTTTCCAATCGCTGCCGATCTGGGCATCGTTGAGCGAGGACCTCTCAAGCTCGCCCAGCGCGACGGCGACGCCGAGCGCGCTCGCGGCGCGCGACAGGCCCATGGACTTCAGCGTGTCGCGCGTCGCGACGGTGACGCCGCGCGCATCCGCATCGCCGACGCGCGGCACGGTGAGCAGCGGACACTTCACCTGGACAAAGTGAACGTCGGCGACCTCCTTGATCCCTGCATCGGCCATGGCCGCGGCGACCGCCTCGGCCACCATGTCGACTTGACCGAGCCGCCCGAGCTGCTCCGGCGGCAGCGCCGGCGTGTGCGCGCGTCCGAACGCCAGCGCCGGGCCGGCACTCCCCTCGCCTTCACTCCGCTCGAACACGGTCCAGTGCGGTGACATGCCGCCCTCGGTGCCGCCTGACATCACCAGGCAGATCTTTGCCGCGGTGTCGGCGCCGAGATGGCGCAGGAACATCAGGCTCAGCGCCGATGCCGCAAAACCGCGCGCGAAATCGTTGACCAGCCCGTTGCCTTCGGTCTTGCCGAGCACCGCGATGACGCCCTTCGGACCGAGCCGGCCCGCGGCGATCGCCGCTTCGATGCCGCTCATGTCGTCGGGCGACGCGGCGGAGATACGGTGCACCTTGGCGATCGGCATCAGTTCCTCAGCAACATGGCGGCAGCGAGCGATAGTGGGTCGACACCACGCGTTCGAGCTCGGGCAGTGCCGCCATCAGCGCGGCGCTCTTGCCCAGGTCGGTCCGTAGCCGCGCCAGCATCTCCTCGCGCAGCGCCGGATAGTCAACGCCGACGACCTTGCCGTCCTTCACGACCGTGCGGCCGGCGACGATCAATTCGTCGATGTGGCGCATGGTCGTGCGCGCGAACAACAGGTCCTGCGGATCGAGGTCCGGCCGCAGGCGGTCCGTGTCGACTGCATCCCAGTCAAGCACGAGCATGTCGGCCGGCATGCCAGGCGCGATGGCGCCGCCGTCGTCTTTGTTGGTCACCGAGAAGCGCCCGTTGTCGAATGCCATCCGCAGCAAGGTCGCGCGGTCGACGTCGGTCGTGAAGGCGATGCCCTGGTGCAGGAGATGCGCGAGCCGCATTTCGCGCAATGCGTCCTCGTCCTCGTCGAGCGAGAGCGCGTCGATGCCGAGCGCGAGGCGGCAGCCGCGGGAGACCATCTCCTTGAGCGGCGCGATGCCGGAGCGCAGATGCAGGTTGGAGCTGGTGTTGACCGAGATGGTCACTCCCCGTGCGGCGAGCAGCTCGAGCTCGTCCGACCGCGCCCAGACGCAATGGGCGAGCGTGAGACGCGGACTGAGCAGGCCGATCGCATCGAGGAATTTGACGACGCCGTCCGGATAGTTGGCATCGAGCCACGCTCGCTGCGTCGACGTCTCGAGCAGGTGCATGTGGACGCGGCGGCCGGTGCGTTGCGATGCGTCGGCGATCGCCTCCAGGAGCTCGTGCGTGCACCACTGCACCGCCATCGGGCCGTACTGCACGTCGAACATCGGATTGGCGGCCTTCGCGGCAACCGCGTCGACCAGCGCGATCTGCTCTTTCACCGGCAGCGGCGGCTTGAGATAGCGCCGTTCGACCTCCTCGCGCGCCGCCGCTGGCAGCGCCGCCAGAATCGGCTCCGACGGCCCATAGACCAGCGGATTACGATTGCGCATGGCGAGCGCGAAGCCGACGCGCACCCCGACACCGCGGGCCGCCCGCGCGACCTCCGCCACCTCGGTCGGCAGGTCGGTCAGCCCCTGCACGCGCGTGTAGTGATCCATGACGACGCCCGCGCCACCCAGCGCGCTGCGCGCGAACGAGACTGCCGACACGAGATAGGGATCGATCGACGGCAGCAGCGCCAGGTAGGAGATCCAGGTCTCGAGCGGCTTGCCGCCGCCGCCATAGGAGAGCGTCGAGACCGCACGGCCGTGGTCGTGCGCGTTGGTCAGGGCCGGCAGCGCCAGCAATCGCCGCGATGGCGGGGTCGCGGGCGCGACCGAGTGGATACGCTCGCCATCGATCCTGACGACGTGGGGGCCGAGCGCCGGCGACGTCGCGTCCGGCTGCAGATAGGTACAGTGCAAGTCACGCATGGGCGAAGCGTGCACCGAACGACATCAATTGGGAAGCGCCGGCATCATGCGCTCGGACTTCGGCGGCAGGAACGCGCGGGCGAACACGTCGTCGAGCTTCGGTGCGCGCGGCAGCTCGTAGGCCTCCTTGAGCATGGCTGCGGCCTCGTCCATGCGGGCGTCGTCGACGTCGCCCATGCCGAGCTTGCGGGCCTCGGGCGTGTCCATCAGCGTCTTGTAGACATAGACCAGCCGGCGCTTCTCGATGTCCGGCTTGATGAGCGGCTCCGTCTTGGCGAGGATCGCGATCGCGGCGTCGGGATTTTCCATGACCTCCTTGATCGAGCGATTGATCGCCCGCACCAGCCCCTTGACCGCCTCGGGCTTCTCCTTGGCGAGCTTCTGCGAGACGAGGATGCCATTCGAGTAGAGGTTCGCGCCCTGGTCCGCGTAGTAGATCCAGCGGAAATCCTTGTCGGGATCGAGGTTGAGCGCGACCAGGTTCATGTAGCTCGTCGCCGAGAACACCGCGCTGACGTCGACCTGGCCCTGCAACAGCACCTGCTCCTGCAGGTTCGGCGCCACGTTGAGCACCTCGATTTTCGTATGATCGGTGCCGTTCTTCTTCGCCATCAGCGGCAGCAGTTTGAGCGCCGCGGCGCCGGGCGGCGAACCGAGCTTGCGGCCCTCCAGGTCCTTGAGCGAATGGACCGGGGTGCCGGCCTTGGTGAGCAGCACGAACGGCGCGCGGCTATACATCATGTAGATCATCACCGGCGCGTCGGCCGGCCGCAGCGCGGCGTTCTGGATCACGGCGTTGACGTCGCCGAACGCCGCATCATAGGCGCCGGACATGACGCGCGTCACCGCGGCGGCCGAGCCCTCGCCCTGGTCGATGGTGACGTCGAGCTTTTCCTGCGCGAAGTAGCCTTTCTCCTGGGCCCAAAAGTACCAAGCGTGGAGGCCCTGTAGCTTCCAGTCCAGCGTAAAGCGGATTTTTGTCACGTCCTCGGCGAACGCACTCGTGACGGACAGCACGAGGCTTATGGCCAGCACGGCCAGGCGAGACAGCAACGACATGTTTGGCTCCTGTTGTGACACGCCCGGCAATTCGATTGCTCAACCCATCGCGAACTCGTCGGTCCGGCGGGTCCAGCCGGTGACGCGCGACTCGATCAACGAGAACACCACGTAGAGGGCGACGCCCAGCGCGCCGAGGATGATCAGCCCGGCGAACACCAGCGGCACGTCGAAGCTCGAGCTTGCGATCATCATCAGGTTGCCGATGCCGCGGTTGGACGCGACGGTCTCGGCGATCACCGTGCCGACGAAGGCCTGCGTCACCGCGACCTTCAGCGAGGCGAAGAAATACGGCATGGCGCGCGGCAGGCCGACATTGAACAGGATGTCGAGCTTGCTCGCCTTCATCGCCTTCATGACGTCCTCGAGCTCCGGCTCGGTGGTGGCGAGGCCGGTGGCGACATTGACGACGATCGGGAAGAACGCGAGCGTGATGGCGGTAAGGATCGCCGGCACCGTGCCGGCGCCGAACCACAGCACGAAGATCGGCACCACGGCGACCTTCGGAATGCTCGAGAAGCCGATCAGCAGCGGATAGGTCACGTCATAGGCGAGCCGCGACGAGCCGACCAGGACGCCGAGTGACACGCCGAGCGCGATGCCGAACGCGAAGGCGACCAGGGTTTCGTAGAGCGTCTGCACCGCGTGCGGCCAGATCGCGGGGAAGCGCGTGACCAGCGTGGCGATGATCTGCGTCGGCCGCGGCAGCACGATGTCCTTGATGTTGAAGCCGACGCAGAGCACCTCCCACAGGACGAAAAAGCCGATGATCAACGCGGCCGAGGCGATGCGGCGGCCCGTCTGGCTGCTCATCTGGACTCTCATGGCGCGGCTCCCTTGGGCGGCTTGGCGCGGATGATCAGCTCGCGCAGGCGCTGCGTCATGGCGACGAAATCCGGCTCGTAGCTCATCTCGACGGTACGCGGCCGCGGAAACGGGACGACGCTGTCGTCGATGATGCGACCGGGCCGCGCGGCCATGACGCAGATGCGGTTGGCGAGGAAGCTGGCCTCTTTGAGGTCATGGGTGACGAGCAGCACCGTCGGCCGATGCGTGGTCCACAGGTCCTGCATCACGCCCCACAGCTCCTCGCGGGTGAACTGGTCGAGCGCGCCGAACGGCTCGTCGAGCATGAGGAGCTGCGGCTCGTGAATGAGCGCGCGGCAGAGCGAGGCCCGCTGCAGCATGCCGCCGGACAATTGCCATGGATATTTGTTGCTGAAGCCGGCGAGGCCGACCTGCGCCAGCAGCGCCTCGATGCGGTCGCGGAACTCGCCACGCCGCTTGGCGCGATACTCCTGGCGGAACGGCGGCACGATCTTGAGTGGCAGCATCACGTTGTCGAGCAGGGTCAGCCACGGCAGCAGGGTCGGGTTCTGGAACGCCATGCCGACGCGCACCGGCTCGGCGCCGACCTGCCGCCCGGCGACGAACACATAGCCGGTCGAGGCGTTGATCAGCCCGGTGACCAGCTTGAGGATGGTCGACTTGCCGCAGCCGGACGGCCCGACCAGCGCGATGAAGTCGCCCTTCTCGATGCGCAGGCTGGTTTCGCTCAGCGCCTGGACCTGCCGCACGCCGCGGCCATAGGTGTGGGTCACGCGCTCCAGCTCGACGAAGGAGTCGCGGCGTGCCGTCGCTTCGGGCGGCGGCACGGTATTGTCGGCAACGACAGCGAGGCTCATGCGGCGTGCTCCCGTTGGGACGATCCGGCACGGACGATCTCGGTCATGGTGGTGTCGGTGTTGTTCGGTGACGCCGGCGGCATGGCCTGGATCGCATGGACCGAGCGACCCCAGCCGCGCGTTCCGGGTACGAGCGTGCGGTCCTTCATGACGAAGCGGCCGCGCACCAACGTGTGGAGCGGCAGGCCCTTCACGCGGCGGCCGTGGAACGGCGTGACGCGCGACAGCGACTGCAGCTTGGCGTCGTCGATCGCCCATTCGCGGTCGAGATCGACCACGGCGATGTCGGCGTCAGCGCCGGGCTGGATCACGCCCTTGCGCGGATAAAGGCCCCAGATGCGTGCCGGATTGGCGGCGCTCCAGCGCACGTAGTCGCACAGGCTGTAGCGGCCGGCGGCGGTTTCGGTAAGCATCAGCGGCATCTGCGTCTCGACGCCGGGAAAGCCGCAGTCGACGGTCCAGATGTCGTTGCGCGTCTTCTCCTCGACCGAATGCGGCGCGTGGTCGGTCGCGATGATGTCGATCGTCCCGTCGGCGAGCGCCGCGAGCAACGGCTCCTGGTTGCGCTTCTCGCGCACCGGCGGATTGACACGGATGACGCCGCCGAACCGCGCATAGTCGTCGGTGGAGAGAAGGAGATAATGCGGGCAGGTCTCGCCGGTGATGTCGACGCCGCGCCCGCGCGCTTCGCGCAGCGGCCGCAGCTCCTCGGCCGAGGAGATGTGCAGGATATGCACGCGCGCGCCGGTCCATTCGGACAGGATGGCGGCGCGGCTCACCGCTTCGACCGCGACCACCGCAGGCCGCGAGGCGATGTGCGCCAGCGGATCGATGCGGCCGGCGTCGCGCAGGCGCAGCTCGCGCCGCACCATGATCGAGTTGGTCTCGGCATGTAGCGACACGCGCTTGCCGGTCGGCGCCACGACCTCGAACGCCTCCAGCATGGCACCGGTCGACGGCGACGGGATCGCGCCGAACGTGTTGCCCATATAGAGCTTGAAGCCGATGCAGGTCTTCGCGAGCTCCGGCACGTGGGCGATGGTGTCCTCGCCGAGCAGCGCATAGAGGCCGAAATCCACATGCGCCTTCTCGGCCGCCATCTTGTGCTTGGCCGCGAGGATCTCCGGTGTGCCGGTCGGCGGGATGGTGTTCGGCATGTCGAACACGGTGGTGACGCCGCCGAACGCCGCGGCCGCGGTGCCGCTCGCGAAGTCCTCCTTGTGCGGATAGCCGGGGTCGCGGAAGTGCACGTGCACGTCGATCGCGCCGGGCAGCAGATGCAGACCACGCGCATCGAGCGTCTCGCGCGCCGCCGGCATGGCATCGTCGGCGCCGACGGCGACGATCGCGCCGTCCTTGATCGCTACACTGGCGGCAAACACGCTGTCCGGCGACACCACCTTGCCGCCGCGAATGACGAGATCGACCGGCGTCATGGCGTCCTCCTCACAGCATGGCCCAGCCGCCATCGACCGGCAGATCGATCCCGGTGATCTGCCGCGAGGCGTCGCTCGCCAGAAACAGGCAGGCATTGGCGACGTCGGCGTCGCTGGTGACGCGCTTGAGCGCGTAGTCCGCGGCGTGGCGCTCGGCCGCTTCATCGACGCTGATGCCGAGCTTGCTCGCCATGTCGGCACATACTTTGTCGCGGAAGCGCGGCCCGTCGACCATGCCGGGCGCGACGCAGTTGACGTTGATGTTGTAGGCGCCGACCTCAAGCGCAAAGCTCTTGGTGATGCCGCGCAGGCCCCATTTCGACGCGGAATAGGCCATCCGTCCTGCCCGGCCGCGCATGCCGAACGTGCCGCCGACATTGACGATCTTGCCGTAGCGCTGCGCCATCATGGTCGGCAGCGTGGCGCGCATGGTGTGGAAGCAGCCGTTCATGTTGAGGGTGACGATGTCGTCGAACTCCTCCGGGGTGGTCTCGACGCCGGTCTTGCCGATCGGGCCCGAGCCGCCGGCGACGTTGACCAGGATGTCGATGCGGCCGTAGGCCCTGGTGGTAGCTGCTGCCGCGGCCTCGCATTGCTTCGGACAAACCAGGTTGCACGGCACCACAATGACCTCGGCGCCGAGCGACTTCGCCTCCTCCGCCACCGGCCCGATCGCCGCCACGTCGCGGCCGACCAAGGCGAGCTTCGCGCCCTCGATGGCGAACGCCAGGGTGATCGCCGCGCCCATTCCCTTGGCGGGACCGGTGATCATGGCGACCCGGCCTTCGAGCTGGAGGTCCATGCTGATGGGTCCGACCGATGCTCAGAACAGCTTCGTCGCCAGGTCCTTCCGGTCCGGCAGGAACGCGGGCGTGAAGATCTCGTTCACCGCCGGCGTGCGCGGCAGGCTGTTGGCGTCGACCAGGATGTCGATCGACTTCTTCAGCCGCTCTGGATCGACATTGCCGAGCCCGATTGTGGCGATCTCCGGATGATTCATCTCCGCCTGGAGGGTGGCGATGAACCGCTCCTTCTCGACCGGGATCTTGATCAGCGCCTCGCGCTTTGCGACCGCGGCGACCGAGGCGTCGATGTCCTTGAGCGAGTCGATCAGACCGCGGTTGATTGCGCGCACCAGGCCGGCCACCGCCTTCGGATTCTCCTTCACCAGTTTCTTGGAGACGATGACGCCGTTGGAATAGAGGTCCATGCCATAGTCGCCATAGTTGATGTAGCGGATCTGGCTGTCATCGACGCCCATGAGCCTGGCCGAGAAGCGGATCGTGTTGACGTAGCCGAACACGCCGTCGACCTGGCCCTGCATCAGCATCTGCTCGCGCAGGTTCGGCTGCATGTTGGTGATGGTCACCTTGCTGCAGTCGATCTTGGCGATCTTGCAGAACGCCGGGAACAGTTTCAGCGCGCCGTCATTGGCGGCCCCGCCGAGCGTCTTGCCTTCGAAATCCTTCGGCGACTTGATCGGGCTGCCGGCCTTCACCGCCACCGTGAACGGCGGCTGGTTGAACATCACGTAGACCGCGATCGGCGCGTCGTCCGGTTTCTTCGCCGCGAGCTCGATCAGCGCATTGATGTCGCCGAACGCCGCGTCGTAGGTGCCGTTGGCGACCAGCGGCACGCCGGCGCCCGAGCCGTTGCCCTGGTCGAGCGTGACCTCGAGGCCTTCCTCCTTGAAGTAGCCCTTGTCGTCGGCGACGAAGAACATCCCCTGCGGGCCCTGAAACTTCCAGTTCAGCACCAATTTCAGCTTGGTCGTCTGCGCGGCAGCCGGGCCGGCCAGCGGCACCGAGGCGCCGATCGCAACGGCCATGGCGAACGAAACGGACCGCAGAGCCGATGTCACTGCCGAAGTCATTGGCGAAACTCCCCTCGAGGTTCGGATCCGGCGTGCCGAACGCTAGCCCTATCGAGTGATCGCTTCTGCCGCTGATTTCTTGCTATAGTGGTGCCGAAATGGCATCACTCGAATTTGGGCGCGCCATGAGGCACTTACGCGTTCTTCACTATGTGGACGAGGTCGCTCGGTCGGGCTCGATCCGCAAGGCATCCGAGGTGCTGCACGTCACCGCGTCGGCCGTGAACCGTCGGATCGCCGACCTCGAGGAGGAGCTCGGCACGCCGCTGTTCGAGCGGCAGCCGCGCGGCGTTCGTCTCACCGCCGCGGGCGAGGTGTTCGTCAACTACCTGCGCCAGCAGGACGGCGAAGCCGAGCGCATGAAATCGCAGATCGAGGACCTCAAGGGCATGCGCCGCGGCACCGTGCGCATCGCCTGCAGCCAGGCGCTGGCGCTAGAGTTCCTGCCGCGGCAGATCGGCGAATTCCGCAAGCGCCATCCGCTGGTGGGGTTCGAGGTCAAGGTGTCGGACCACGAGCAGGCCATGGCCGCCCTGGCCGGCTACGAGGTCGACCTGGCGCTGGTGTTCCGGCCGCCGTTCCTCGCAAACTTCCAGCCGCTGATGTCGCTCGAGCAGCGCATCGTCGCCGTCATGTCGGCGAAGCATCCGCTGGCGGCCCGGCGCACCGTGCGCCTGCGCGACTGCGCAGCCTATCCGGTCGCGCTGCCGGAGCGCAGCATCGGCGGCCGGCAGCTGCTCGAGGAGGCGTTGGCGCGCCACAAGATCAGCCTGCAGATCGGCGCGGAATCGAACTCGTTCGAGATGCTGCGCGGGCTCGTGTTGCAGGCCAACCTGATCTCGTTTCAGATCCGCATCGGCACCATGCCACGCGACAACCGGCTTGGCCTGGTCGCCCGCGATATCGACGACCGCGACCTGGCGCGCGCGAACCTCGTGCTCGGGCAATTGCGCCAACGCAATCTGCCGGTCCCGGCGGCGGTGTTTGCCGAACGTCTGGCGCGCGTCCTTGAAGCGATGCGCAACGAGGCGACTTCGTAGGATGGGTTGAACGAAGTGAAACCCATCATGGTGAGCCGATGGGTTTCGCTGCGCTCAACCCATCCTACGATCCAGGAAACCGGCGATCAGCTCCTCCGCGCGCTTCGGCTGCTCGACCGGGATCATGTGGCCGGCGCCGGGGACGAGCCGATACTCGGCGCCCGGAATGAGCGCGGCGATCTCCTTCATTCCTTCCGGCCGGGTCAGCACGTCGGCCTCGCCGGCGATCACCAGCGTCGGCTTGTTCAACTGCGGCAGCTTCGGCGACAGGTCGAAGTCGTAGAGCGCCCGCGTCGCCGCATTGAGCGGCGCGATCGGCATGGCCGAGCGCCAGGCATAGAACCGGTCGAGCTCACCCGGATGGGCGGCACGCCATGCCGGGGAAAAAATGCTCTCCGCCGCGATCTTCGCGGCTGCCTGCGGGCCCGCCTTGTCCATCGCGGCAATGCGCGCCTCCATGTTGTCGCGCAGCGACGGCGCCGACTTGCACGAGGTGGAGATCAGGATCAGCGACGTGACGAGGTCGGGCCGGATCAGCGCCAGGCTTTGCGCGACCATGCCGCCCTGGGACAGTCCGACCACGCAGGCTTTGGTGATGCCGAGCGCATCCGCCAGCGCGGCGTAGTCGTGGGCGAACATCTCGATCGAATAGGGTCCGTCCGGCTTGTCGGTCGCGCCGTGGCCGCGCGTGTCCGCAGCAATGGCGCGGTAGTTCGCTGAGAAGCGCTCGACCATGGGATTCCACAGCGAATGGTCCCAGCCGAGCCCGTGGATGAACAGCACCGCGGGTCCGCTGCCGGCCTCGACGATGTTCATGGTCAGGCGCGGCGTCGCCACGCGGCGCTCCGATGCCACCTTCGGTTTTGGAAACCAGCCCTGCATTCGCGTTCTCCGATCCCCTCGCACGCCAAAGCATATCAGCATGCGACGCGATTTCCTGGTACGGATTTCGCATTCATCGCTTCGACGTCACGACAGGAATGCACAAATGACCGACCGCCTCGGGTATCGCCTCAAGCTCGGCATCGTGATCCCCTCGACCAACAGCATCGTCCAGCCGGAAACCGACTCGATGCGGCCGCGCGGCGTCACCAACCACATCTCGCGCATCCATATCCCCGACCTGCCGCTGACCAACGACACCGAGTTCGCGCGCATCATGAGCGCAATCGAGCCGGACCTTTACGGCGCGGTCGACCGCGTCATGTCCTGCAAGCCCGGGCACGTGATCATGGCGATGTCGATCCCGACCTTCTGGGGCGGCATTGCCGGCGCCGAGCAGCTGCGTGAGCGTCTCGTGGCGCGGGCCGGCGTGCCGGTGACGCTCGGCTCGCTCGCCTGCGCCGAGGCGCTGCGGACGTTCCCGAAGGTGCGCAGCATCGGCATCCTCACGCCATACCAGCCGGTCGGCGACGCCCAGGTGGCACGCTTCTTCGAGGAGAACGGCTGGACGGTCGGCGCAATGCACAGCCTGAAGCGGCCGAGCGAAGTCTTGATCGGGCACGCCATAGAGGCCGAGTTGCGCGACGGCCTGAAGACGCTCGCGGCAAAGGGCGTCGACGCGATCGTGCAGGCCGGCACCGACCTGCCGATCGCCGACCTCGCCGGCGAGGCGGAGCGCTGGCTGGGCATCCCCATCATCGCCATCAATGTCGCGACCTATTGGTCGGCGCTGCGCGCCAATGGCATCCCGGATCTGGTGCCGGGATTCGGGAGTTTGTTGTCGCAGTATTGAACTATCGAGTCAGCCTGGGTCCCGGCTCTCGCTTCGCTCGGCCGGGACACGAGGCAGTGACTCTTGTCCCGGCCGAGCGCAGCGAGAGGCGGGGCGCAGACTTCCGCGTCACATCCCCAGATAGGCCTGGCGGGTCGCTGGATTGTCGGCGGGCACCTT